>Ga0222714_10002454_pt1 | contig 19607 bp, 15 predicted proteins | sample C33_3DmetaG_FD_165048 | JGI IMG/M metagenome (GOLD analysis project Ga0222714, IMG submission 165048) | Estuarine water microbial communities from San Francisco Bay, California, United States - C33_3D | ecosystem: Environmental > Aquatic > Marine > Unclassified | place: USA: California...
TTTTATTTTTTTTTGTTTTTTAATTTTTTTTGTTTTTTATTTTTGTTTTTGGTTTTCTCATTTGAATATAAATAATATTAGTTTACGTTATAAAAAATAATAAATTATAATTTATTATTATTAATGAAACGAACTATATTTTTAATAGTAATAATTTGTGTTATATTATATTTTCAATATCCATATGTTAATTACGAAAACAATAACTATGATATTTTACAATTTAATAATCCAAACAAAAGTATTTTTGAAAATATGCTTTCAGAAAAGAAAATTAGTATATTCACAAATATGCCAATAGATTTAACTTATAAAGATATTCAACCATCATATTTCACACCTGATTTTGTTAATGTATTAAATGCAAATAAAGACTTTTCCAATAATGTTTATAATCAACTAAATTACTATAATTTACCTTTGTGTATTAGTAAATCACATAAACTAATAGTGTTAGATAAAGCTTCACCTTTAACATTTCAAAATAATTATAGATTTTTATTACTTAATCTTAAAAATACAATAAAGATTTCTTTATTTTATCCATCCCAAAAAGATAATTTATATTTCAATAAAAATAATATAAGTACAATTGATTTCTATAACACAGATTACAACAAATTCCCAAAATTAAATGATGTTAAATTTATTGAAGTTTTATTACATCCGTATCAAATTATAAGTATACCATTTAAATGGATGTATATTTTAAATAATATTGATGAACCAGATACAATTTTATTAACATACACTAACGAATCTATATTTAGTAGAATTTTGAAAAGATAATCAATGATAATAATTCTTTTATTTTTATTTTTTATTTAAATTTTTTCCAATTAAAATATTTAAATGGATAGTAACGTAAATATTGGTTTGCTAAATATATCACCAATAGATGGTAGATATAAGAAAAAAACACGCGATTTAAATACATTTTTTTCCGAATATGGTTTAATTAAATATAGATTAATGATTGAAATACGATATTTAATTTTATTAATAAATATTCTTAAAATAGATGTTAGCAATAAAGATCAAGAAAAAATATACAATATTATTTACAAATTTAATTACAATGAAGCTAATAAAGTAAAAGAATATGAAAAAACTTGTAATCACGACGTTAAAGCAATTGAATACTATATTAGAGAAAAATTAAATGAGTTTAACTTACAAAGATTAAATTGTTACATTCATTTTGGTCTTACATCTCAAGATATTAACAATATGGCAATAACATATTCAATTAATGATTTTATTACATCATTTTACTACAAGAAATTAACTATTATTATTGATAATATTAATAAGTTAAGTTCCAAATGGAAACATATTGTTATGATTTGTAAAACACATGGTCAACCAGCAGTACCTTCCACATTAGGTAAAGAATTTAGGGTATTTTCTTATAGATTAGAAAAGCAATTCACCATATTACAGGATATTAAATATTATGGGAAATTTGGTGGTGCTATTGGAAATTTAAATGCACACTATTTTTCATATCCTGATATAAATTGGGATAGAGAATTTGATAAATTTGTAAGTTGTTAGAGAACAATATACAACACAAATTGATAATTATGAGAATCTAGCGGTTGTTTTTGATTGTTTAAGACGAATTAACACAATATTAATTGATTTTAATAGAGATATTTGGAGTTATATTTCAATTAATTATTTTGATCAAAAATTCGATATAAATGAAGTTGGCTCTTCAACAATGCCTCAAAAAATCAATCCAATAAATTTTGAAAATAGTGAAGGTAACTTAATGATTGCAAATAATTTATTGGATTTTATGTCAAATAAGCTACCAGTATCACGATTTCAAAGAGATTTAACAGATAGTACAGTATTAAGAAATGTTGGTACCATTTTTGGACATATTTTTATTTCATTTGATAATCTTTTAACTGGATTAAATAAAATAGTACCTAATGAACAAATTATTGAAAATGACTGTGATAATAATTATAGTGTTTTAAGCGAAGGATTACAAACTATTTTGCGGAAAAATAATATTGAAAATGGTTACGAAATAATAAAAAAATATTTTCGTAACAATAGCATAATTAATAAAGAAAAATTCGAAGAAATTATTAATGATTTAGTAAATACATTAAATATTAAAGAAGAAGATAAAATAAAATTAAAAAATTTAACCCATTACAACTATATTGGAAATGTAAATAAAAAATAATACTTTGTTAGATTTATATTTAAGTATTTAAAATATAGTTTTTATTTTTAAGCAAAGCTAATAATCATCATACGATATATTCGAACTAACACTATATGCATCCTTCCTATTTTTGTATGATTCTATTGATTCAATATCATCATATACATTTCTTCTACATATAGGGCATTCTTCTTTTCTTTCTAATGTACTTAATGCACAATTTTTGTGAAATTGGTGACAACATACATTCATTTTAACTATTTCTTCTGTTTTACAAATATTTTCTAAACATATTGGACAACAATTACTTTCATCTATTTTTTCAATTTCAACATTTTGTAACATAATTCTCTTTTTATACATTTTAACAGACGGACCTGTTCCTAAACTAAAAGTTGAAATATTTGATATAACATAGTAATTATTTTTAGTTTCATGATAACTAATATACATTATATTTGATAAATGGTTATCATTTATAATATCCTTTAATTCAACATTATCATGAAATCTATAATATTCGTATTCTTCTCTATTTTTTTTTCTAATATTATGTGGTAAGCATGACCCAAATAGTTTTCTCAGAAATTTCGGCATTATGGTTCCTGTTAAAAGTAATAAACAATTTAAAGTTTAGTGTTTAATGACTGATCATTTTTTGTGAGTTAATGTTATTCAATTTTTAATTAAAATTTATTTAAAATGATGACTCTATAATAATTAAAGAAAATGACTATCAATATTATTGTTGCGTATTGTAAAAAAAATAATGGAATTGGTTTCCAAAACACTATACCATGGCATCTGAAAAGTGAATTACAATATTTTAAAGAAGTTACTTCTATGAAAAATGAAGGTCAAACAATGAATAATATTGTAATTATGGGGAGAAAAACTTGGGATTCTCTACCTAGAAAACCTCTTCCAAATAGAACAAATATTATTTTATCAAAAAGCACAAGTGATGAATATAAATCTAATATTGAAAATGATTATAATGCTACCTATGTCAAATCAAACCTTATAAATTGTATCGAAGAAATTTATTATACAAATGGATTTGTTAATACAAATATATTTGTAATTGGTGGTGCCCAAATTTATGAGCAAATGATGATATATGCTGATGGTAAAGAATATAATATTAATATTTATGCAACTGAAGTTTATGAAGAATATGAATGCGATACATTCTTTCCTAAAATTGATAGTGATAAATATTACCTAAAAAGCGTGTCAATGTTTAAAGAAGAAAATGGTGTTTACTATAGACATAAACTTTTTAGACAATATGGTGATTGTGGTTTGGTAAATAACCAAATGGTAAATAACCAAATGGTAAATAATAATGAACCATGGGTAAATAATAATGAACCATGGGTAAATAAAGAAGAAATGCAGTATATGCATACATTAAGAGAAATTATGGAAGAAGGACAAGAAAATATTGATAGAACTAATGTTGGTACAAGATCTATTTTTGGAAAACAATATAAATATGATTTAAGAGACACATTCCCAGCATTAACAACTAAACGTATATTTTTTAGAGGTATTTTCGAAGAATTAATGCTTTATTTAACAGGGAAAACGGATAATAATATTTTAAATGAAAAGAAAATTCATATTTGGGATGGAAATACAACTCGTGATTTTCTTGACAAAAGAGGATTAAGACATTATCCAGCAGGAGATATGGGTGAAACATATGGATTTAATTTTAGACATTTTGGTGCTAATTATATTGATTGTAAACAAGATTATACTGGTCAAGGAACTGATCAATTGGCTAATGTATTGCATTTGATTAAAAATGATCCACATAGCAGAAGAATAATAATTAATTTGTGGAACGCCGGCACATTGGGTAATGCGGCACTTCCAGCATGTTTATGTATGTATCAATTCTATGTGAATACCAATAAGAAAGAACTTAACCTTCAAATCTATATTAGAAGTAGTGATTTCTTTTTGGCAAATAATTGGAATGCTTGTACTGGTGCGTTATTTGTTCATATGATTTGTAATTTAAAAGATATTGATTTAACACCAGGCACCCTAACAGTTGTTACAGGTGATACACATATTTATAATAGTCATAGTGACCAAGTAAAAGAAAATTTGGAAAGAACACCTAGACCTTTTCCTAAACTTGTTATTAAAGAACCAAAAGAAACACTACAAGATTATACTTTTGAAGATTTAAAACTTATTGATTATACACCTTATAAAAATATTAGTGCTCCAATGGCTGTATAATTTTAGGTCAAACTATTTTTGAAAATATGAAATATAAAATATGAAATATAAAATATGAAATATAAAATATGAAATATAAAATATGAAATATAAAATATAAATATCAATATAAATATCAATATAAAGTTTATATTACTATAATATTATAGTTTTATGCAACAAGGTATACTTATATTTTTATTAATATTTTTGTTTACTATATTTATTATAATACCAATTATAAGTTATATAACTTCATGCTTTTCATGTAATTGTTTTAAATGTTGTAAAAGGAAATCAAAGGTAATTTATTATGAACCAATATAGTTATTTATAAGTTAGTTATTTATATGTTATTTGTTTATATTTTATTTATTTTCTATGTTATTTGTTTATATGTTGTAAATTTAAAATAATAAGATTATAGTTTATTATATTTGATTTAATATTATTAAGATTTTGATAAAGATTAAAATAGCTTAAAAAAAAATATGAAATAATATTATATGGGATTACTAAGAGCATCAATAATATTTGTAGTAGGATACTTTACTATTAATGTTTTAAATAAAGAAAAGGCAAAAGCAATAAATGATATTCCTATTTTTGGACCAATAATAGAACCCCAAGTTCAAAAAATGTTAAAGGAAAATAAACCTATGTTATTACTGTTTATTATTTGTTTAATTGAATTTATCTTATAAAAAAATTACTTATTTATTACTCATTTTAGTTTAAAATTTATTGTTTAAAATTTATTGTTTAAAATTTATTGTTTAAAATTTATTGTTTAAATTTTATTATTTAAATTAAGTTAATTTACTGTTGTATTAACATGAACTTTTTGTGCTCGTCCAGATGGATCATATGATACACCTTCCCAATCTGTTCTTGGAATCCATCTTGGTACAATATATTCTCGGTTAGGAAACAATGTATCAAAAATCTTTCTATAATATAATGCTTCTTTTGTCTTTGGAACATCATTTAAATAAATATTTTCTACATTAGCAAATTCTTTATCACTAATATTTTCATTACAAAATTCTTTTAAACCATCAATCCAATTATATCCTACACCATCAGAAAATTGTTCTTTTTGACGCCAAAGTACTTCATCTGGTAAATATTTATCTACAGTTGAATCAAATGCTGATCTTAAAACATATTTTTCAACTTTAGTATCTTTATTCAATTTCAATGATGGTTGAACACTCATTGATGTTTCCAAAAATGATTTATCCAAAAATGGAACACGAGCTTCAATACCCCAACTCATTGTTGATTTATTTGCTCTCAAACAATCAAAATGATGAAGATTATTTACCCTACTAATACATTCCTCATGAAATTGGGTATCATTTGGAGCATTATGAAAATACAAATACCCACCAAATACCTCATCTGCTCCTTCTCCAGAAAGCACCATCTTAATTCCAAGTGATTTAATCATACGCGACAATAGAAACATTGGTGTACTTGCACGAATTGTTGTTACATCATATGTTTCTAAATGATAAATCAAATCACTTAGACAGTCAATACCATCTTGTACGGTAAAATTAATTTCATGATGAATTGTTCCCAAAAAATCAGCTACCTTTTTAGCATAAATTAAATCAGGTGCTCCTTTCAATCCTATTGAGAAACTATGAAGATTTGTTCCCCAAACAGAACCTTGTTTGTCAATTATTTTCTTTGTAATTGATGCAATCAAACTTGAATCCAAACCACCTGACAATAGAACACCAAATGGAACCTCTGCCATTAAACGCTTTTTTACCGATGAAATAAGAGATTCACGAATCCTTGTTTTGATTTCTTCTTCATCATATTCTTTAAATGATCCTTGTAAATACAATGGATTATAATATCTTTGCACACTATCCATTGTCATTGTATTATTTCTTTCATTTACAATGTAATGTCCTGGTGGGAAAACATTTACATCTTGACAATCATCAATAATAGATTTCATTTCTGAACAAACATAATAACAATTTGTTGTCTTATCAAAACCATGATATAAAGGAATAATACCTATTGGATCTCTGGCCACAAATACAACATCATTTACCTTATCATATAGTACAAACGAGAAAATACCATCCAACATTTTTACAAAATTATTTCCAAATTCCTTATATAAATAAATAATAACTTCACAATCACTTTTTGTTTGTGGAATATATTTATTATGCAAAACAACATCATACAATTCTTTGTAATTATAAATTTCACCATTAACCGATAAAACTACACCCAAATCATCATTTACAATTGGTTGTGATCCAGAATCAATACCAACAATTGAAAGGCGTTCGTGGCAAATTGCTACATTCCTTTCATTATCATAATGAATACCACTCCAATCAGGTCCTCTATGACGAATACGTTTAGATAAATCAATATAATATTGTCGAGGTTTCATTACAGATTTTGTTTCGGTTTTATCATTACATATACACGCTAGAATACCACACATTTTGAAGTTTAAATAATTATATATATTCATGTATTGTTAAATCAATTTTTAAAATTATTATTATTTAAATAACAACGTTTTCTTTGAATTTTTGTATTTCATCTAATATATTTATTAATCTATCAAATAATTCTTTAAAGAAAAATGGTACCAAATCTTTGTATAATATACGATTATTCATTTTATTTTTTATTTCATTACACCAATCTTCATATGATTTATCTGAACTTGGACTTTGAAATCTTTTTAAAACATCAAGCATATAAAATAATTTCCCTTCTAAGTATGAATAATCTAATGTGTCATTTTCATTTTCCCTTGTTAACATATTATTTAGAATTTCCAAATCTAAAACATCATGTATTTCATTTTGAACTTGTAAATTGTTAGGTATACAGTCTATAAACATCTTCTTTGTTTTTTCAACTAACTTTAATATGGTATCTTTGAATTTGTCTTCGCAGCTTATTTCATATTTTATTTTTTGCCAATATAATTCTTCTTGGACTTTTTGGTAATTATCATAATTTGTTTTCATAGAATTAAAATACTCTAATTCTTTTGGATCATTCATATATTTAACATTTTGTTCAATACAATTTAATTCTTTTATATACGCATTTTTAATTATTAAATTATTACTTGGTTTACTATTATTATTATTATTAATATTACTATTATTATTAATATTACTATTACTATTACTATTACTATTATTATTACTATTACTATTACTATTACTATTACTATTACTATTACTATTACTAGGATTACTATTATTATTACTATTACTATTACTTTCGTTTTCTGATACTATGGCTCCTTCAAGTAAATCGATATTAACTTTTAATTCAAAATAGTCAATTAATAATTTTTGAGTATTTATTCTTTTATCTAATATTTCCCATTTATTATAAATATTAATAAATTTACATAAATTATTTACTAACATTATTAGTTTAACCTTTTTGAACTTATATTTAAAAATATTTTTTATAATTTTATAAATTTCATGTGATATTTTTTTTAAATCACTATTGTATTCAGTATTATTATTAAATACAATGTTATAAAAGCTATTTCTATGTGTAAACAAAGAAACAAACATAATTTTTAAGGTTTTATAGTTTATATCAACTAAGGCATTTTTATCTAAAAGATTTTGTGTTTTTAATAATAAGAATATGTCATTTATTAATAATTTAAATATTCTCATTTTTTTTCTATTACACAAAAGTCTTAGGATTTTATCATAATCATTATACTCTAAAAATTTTGTTTTTTTTAGTTTTTTTAATAAGAAAAATATTTTTAAATACAAAAAAGAAATAGATTTAGTATCCATTATATATTATTTATAAAAAAAAAAAATAAGTTTATTGTGTTCCCGGATGTTGATTTGCTGCCTTCTTTAATTTATTTCTATCTCCTATTCCACCAATATTAAATTCTAAACACTGTTTATTATCCCATAAACTCTTTTTATTATTATTATAATTTATAATATTTAAATAACATCCAGGACATGGTAATGCAAACGCTCTAAAAACATTGAGATAATTTGGTGCTGATTTTCTTTTTAATAATTCAGATGAAATTTTTTCTTCTTTTTCTAATAAATCAACAATATTTATTGTTTTATCAACTTCATCTGTTTCCTCATAACTATAATTTGGATGATAATTACATATTCCAACATTCATTTTTCCTTTTGGATAACAACTTGTTCCAAAATTATTACCTTTCCCTATCCAATATGCAATAGCACCAATTATATTACTATGTAATCCATGTTTATGTAAATATGAAAATATTTTAGACTCTGAACATATACTTCCACTATTACATGCTACTAATGGTTTTAATTTTTTATCCTCTTTAAGGAACGGTCTATAAGACCATGATTTCCCAAAATTTCTTCTTTCATTTATATATGTTGAATTAAAGACAAAATTTACAACTAAATCTTCTGGTAATATCTTTCTATATTCATTATACATTTTTGCTGTTATTTTGGTATTTTTACCTCTTTCTTTTGGTTTAATAAATGTTTTATCATAAGTATTCTTTTCGGCAAAATTACGATATCCTTGGTTATATGATTTACAACTTGTTATTCTACCGATATCATCTTCTTCAATATCTAATAAATTTATTCTTCCTCCAGCATAACTATAATTATCATTTTTATATTCATTTTTCATACCTATTCTATTTTCAACATATTTATTTTCAAATAACATAATTTCAATTATATGTAATAATTTTCCTAATTTATCAAAGAAATCTTCGTCAGTTGGTGTATAGGGCTCTTCAGAAATTGTTATATAAATTATATTCTTTTTATTATTTAATTCAATAACACTTGCCATCATATTAAATAGATTACCACTATTTTCATTATATATTATGTTTTCATTGTACAAAGAATATAAAAAATCATTTATAAGTTGAGTTGGTTTTCCATACCTAAACATTGTATCTTCAATATTTGTTGATTCTTTTATTTTATCTCTTAATTCATTAAAATTTAAACGAGCTTTAGCTGTATTTAAAACTCTATATTGATTAACACTTAATGTCTCTGGGTCAGCTGATGGATATTGACCAAGACTCAATAAACTTTTATTTGAATTTTCTTTTGTACTAGTATTAGTACTAGTATTACTACTTGTATTTGTATAAGTATTATTATTAACAGTATAAAATAAATTAGAACTATTTGAAGATGATGAATTTGAACTAATTATAGATGATGGATCAATTGTTGATGTTCTAATACTAAAATCTTTCTTTGTTCCAGCCTTTTTTTTTTTTATTTTTTTAGTTCCTTTTATTTTTTTAATTCTTTTTATTTTTTGAGTTTTTTTTTTTACAAATTGATTTGGTTTTCTTACTTGTTTTTTTATATTTTTCCTTGAATTTGATTTATATTTATAATTTTTCTTGGAAACCATAATTAAAATAATAATAGAAAAAATTTTAAACAAAAAATATGTTTTTATAATATATAAATAATGGAAAACCAAGCATTAGTATCTAATAATATAAATAAAAGTGATAACGCAGTCAAAGTTTCTTTTTATGTTACTTACTCATTTTTACTTACTACTGCTACAATTACATTTATTGAAGCAATGAGAAATAAGGACTCTAAAATTAGACACATTCTTAATTTAGAAACATGTATTTCAATTGTAGCAGCATTTTTCTATACTCAATTTATTAAAAAAATAAAAGAAACAAACGAAGAAAACAAAGAAATGAATTATAGAGAAATAAATTTTACAAGATATACTGATTGGATGATTACAACACCTATTATGCTTTTAGTACTTTGTTTAGTATTTGTCTACAATTCCAACACCCAATTAACAGCATTAATGTATTTAATTATTTTAATATTAAACTATTTAATGTTGGGTAGTGGTTATGCAGGTGAATTAAATGTTATAAGTAAGAATGAAGGGTTGGTATGGGGATTTGTATTCTTCTTCGCATTATATGGATTAATATACTACAAATTCTTATACAAAAATTACAATAGAGATAACCAAATGATATTTTGGGCTTTTGTTATCTTTTGGTCTATTTATGGTGTAGTATATAAAGCTAATGAAAAAATCAAAAATATAAGTTACAACTATTTAGATTTATTTTCTAAATGTTTTGTAGGTATATTTTTCTGGGCTTATTTGGCAAAAGTACTTAAAGTTTTTTAATTTTTTTACTTAAAATTTAGTCTTTTTTATCATATATAATATGCTGAAAAATTTAGGGATATTGTCTGTATTTTTTACATTTTTACAATGTGTTACTGTAAATTGCTTGGATAATGGTTTTACAACAAATTTTAGATTAGTTGACGATAAAGTATTTAGTACTTCAAATAATGAATCATTTATTTTAAATACTTTTGAAAACTCAAGTACAAATATTTGTGAAATAAGATGTATAGCTGATAATAAATGTTCTGGTATATATGAAAATAACCAAAGTGTTTATTATTGTAATACATTAAGTAATTTAGGTAATCTACAAAATAGTGATGAAAATGAATATAGTTATGTTAAAGTTATTAATTATAGTAATACATTAAATAAAAATTCTACTTTAGTTATTTATTTAACAAATATGATTAATAATAAATTAGATTTAAACAATATTAATAGTACAGTTTATATTGATATTAACCATAATAATTTAAATGATGATAATTATTCAATAAATTTTACCCAAAATGATTATGTAAAATATTTTAGAAATCTTCATGCTGGAGTATATGAAATTAGACAAACAATTACTACACCTGGTTGTCATCAAGGATTTCCAGGATTAAATGGAAGTTATTTAGATGTTTATTCTAATGGATATGTAAGTCATGTAATTAATTATTATCATGATGGTCATTCTGGGTTTAATGATTTTGAAAATATTGGTAATCCACATGGTGGTTATGTTGATTCAAATACACTATATTATAATGGTAATTTTAGTTTTTTGCTTGGTAATAACAATAATACATATTTAAGTTTTTATCCAGGTGATAATATTACATTACACTTCAATAATGATTTAGTTTTTGATAGTGATGGTGTTGACATTTTATTCAATATTTATAATAATACAAATACAAATAATTATGCTAGTGTATTTGGTGGACCATCATTAGATAATATGGGATTTATTGACTATTTAAATTATAGTTATTTTGAATTCGACTTAGCAAATTATAATGTAGATTTACCAATACGTTATTTAAAATTACAATTTTATGGCGATGAAAGTGTCAACTTTAATTTAAAAAATATTTTATTTAATAAAATCAGAAGATATATTGGAAATAATGAAAATGTTTATCATGTAAAATTAAATGAGAATTCAACAAATTATGTTTTTATAATAAATTATTGTGGCAATTTAAGTTGCAACAATTATTGTGATTTCAATTTATATAATAACGCCGATTATTATTCATGTATTCATGGTTGTTTAATGTTTGAAAGATACCATTATTGTGATTGTGAAACAAGCCAATTTAAAGAAACAATATTTAATTATTATGGTTATCAATATAATCCAAATTATTGTAATTTTGCGTGTGAATATTCTTTTGATGAATATTTAGGACCAAATTATACGGTTATTATGAATACAAGAATTTCTGATCATTCAGCATTAGCAATTAATTTTAATAATAGAGATTTATTAGATATTTTAATTGATGAATGTGATGAAAATTATGAATGTATTGGAATAAGTTTAGGTGACGAAACAGGTTATATTTCAAATGAAACATCAGATAATTCATTTGAATCAAACCACTCATTTATTTCTATTTTAAGGAATCTAGTACCTGAAACCAATACAATGACTACTTCGCAGACTACTTCGCAGACTACTTCGCAGACTTCTACGCAGACTACTTCGCAGACTACTTCGCAGACTTCTACGCAGACTTCTACGCAGACTACTTCGCAGACTACTTCGCAGACTTCTACGCAGACTACTTCGCAGACTTCTACGCTGACTTCTACGCAGACTTCTACGCAGACTACTTCGCAGACTACTTCGCAGACTACTTCGCAGACTTCTACGCTGACTTCTACACAGACTACTTCGCAGACTACTTCGCAGACTACTACTCTATCAACAACACCAATAATAACAAATATTTTAAATAATAATGGTAATGGTTCAAAAGAAGAAAATTCATTTAACTATTATTATATTATAATTATTGTTTCTATTTTGTTGGTTTTAATATTGGTAGGTTTTACTTTATACAAGGTTCAACAAAATAATAGTAAGGTTTCTGTATCTGAAACTCATAATCCACCAAGTTTTTCAAATCCAATTTATAGTACAGAACCATATAGTTCAAATATTAATGATTATGATGACGTATTTGGAGAACCTAATGATAATGATGTGTCTGTTTTATATCAAGATGTTATTATAAGAGAAACAAGTGTTAGTGAAATAGATTATTTGGATGTTCACCCACAAACTCCAAGTCCAATTTATTATACTCAGGAAAATACAAACTTGTAATAAATAAATTTCAATCAATAAATTGTAAACAGTTATAATATTTAGTTGTTACACTGTAAATAAAAATAAGAATAGAATAATAATAAATATTTATAAAAAATATTTATAAAAAATATTTAAAAACATTTTGATAGAGAAATATAGAAATCTTCAATATAAACATGTGGAGTAACTATTATTTTAATGAATCAAATTTAGTAAAAGTAAATTTCAGTGGTAATATTGCTGATACAGATGATTTTAATAATTTTATTAATCAATGGAAAGATTTATATGCTGAAAAAAAGGAATTCTCATTTGTTTTTGATACAATAAATACTAGCTTTGTAAATCCTTATTATTCATATCTAATGGCTAGTTTTATTAAAGAACTTAAAAAAGAAACTAAGCAATATTTGAATTTTAGTGTTATTATTGTGAAAAATTATGCTATTAGAGTTCTTCTTAATATAATATTTGCTATTCAAAAACCTGTTGCACCAGTATTCCTAATTAATAATAATGATAGTAATAAAGAAATAATTAATGAAATCTTAAATGTTAATAGTGAAGAAGAATTAAAAACATTGGTGGAAAATAACAAAACTAAATTTAGTATTGTAAATGTTTAGATATACTTATTTTTATTTTTTTTATTTTTTAAATTTAATAATATTTTTTAAATATTGTGTAAACTATGTAACTAACACCATTAGTTTCTTATAATTACTAATAAATAAAATAATAAAATAAAAAATAGAATAAGATTAATTAGATTATATAAATTAGATTATACTAATTGGATTAGAATTAATTATTTACAACATTGTCAAAGTTTTTATTTGTTTTTTCATGAAAGTTAGAATTGGCATCTAAATCTATTTCAATAATTCTTTCTTCTTTTTCATCAAAAATTAATAAATACACCATAGAATTTGGTGCTACTTCTTTTCTATCTAAAATGTTTTTTCTTGTATTTATGGGGAAATTTTTATCATCTATAAGTAAATAAAAACAATTCATTTCATTTTCTTTGGTAAAATCAATAAATAAAACACCAAACCCCTTTGATTTTCTTTCTTGGATACTAATTTTAATCAAATCATCCATTCTTCTTTCAACAACATTTAAATAACCATCCATTTTATTTATTTATAGAAATTATTATATATTTTTACTTAAATTATTTTAAAAAATAAAAACTATTTATATTAATGAACATTTTTATACATAGAAGAGATTTACGACATGAAGACAATACTACCCTTCTCAAAATGAACGAAAAATACAATAATATAACCCCAATATTTATTTTTAATTCAAATCAAATTTATCCAGAAAAAAATAAATATTTCTCAAATAATTTAGTAGAATTTCTTATCGAAAGTTTAATTGAATTATATGATAGTTACAAGAAGAAGAAAATAGTTATGCAGTTTTTTGAAGGTGAAATTATTGATATTTTAAATAAAATTCATAAAAAACACAACATAAACTCTTTAGGATTTAATAGCGATTATTCACCATTTTCTAAAAATCGTGATAATACAATTATAGAATGGTGTAATAAACATAATATTGAAGTTTTTAATGAAGAAGATATGTTATTGAGTTCAATAAATAATGGAAATAGCTTAAATCCAAATACCCAAAAACCATATGTTGTTTATACACCATTTATGAAAAATTTAATGAAATTTGATGTAGATAAATTAAATAAAAAGAAAGTAAAATTTAATAGCACAACAATTAATATTTCGGAACGTGAAGTAAATAAAGAACAATTAAATAAATTTTATATTAAAAATCCTGATATTCATGTAAAATCTGGACGCAAAAAAGGAATAGAAATACTTAAAAATATAAGTAAATTTTCACATTATGATACTAAAAGAAATGACTTATCTTATAGTACAACCAATTTATCAGCTTATATAAATATGGGTGTTGTGTCTATAAGAGAAGTTTATTTTAGTGTAAAAAATAGTCTTGGGAAAAACAATGGTTTAATAAGAGAATTATACTGGCGTGATTTTTATTACAATATTTTAAACTATTTTCCACACGTTATAGGAAATTCTTTTAAGGAAAATTACGATCAAATCAAATGGAAAACAAATAAAAAACATTTTGAAGCATGGAAAAATGGCACTACAGGTTTCCCAGTTGTGGATGCAGCAATGACACAATTAAATACTACTGGTTATATGCATAATAGAGGAAGAATGATTGTTGCTTCATTTTTAACTAAAGATCTTATGATAGATTGGAGGGAAGGCGAAAAATACTTTGCTACAAAATTAGTTGATTATAATATGTCAGCAAATAATGGTGGTTGGCAATGGGCAGCAGGTACTGGTACCGACGCACAACCATACTTTAGAATATTTAATCCTTGGACACAATCTGAAAAATTTGATCCAAATTGTACATATATTAAAAAATGGCTCCCAGTTTTAAAAGATATACCGAATAAACATATACATAACTGGAATAAATATTGTAACGATTATAATATTGATTATAATTGTCCTATTATAGAACATGATAAAGCTAGAAAACAAGCATTAGACTTGTATAAAAAATATTTATAACTTCGTGTATAAAAAATATTTATAACTTCGTGTATAAAAAATATTTATAACTTCGTGTATAAAAAATATTTATAACTTCGTGTATAAAAAATATTTATAACTCCTATTTATTTTATTTAATAAATTATTTTTTTTTTTTTTTTTTTTTTTTTTTTTTATTTTATTTTTATTTTTTTTTTTTTTTTTTTTTTTCAAAAAAATATTTTTTTTTTTTTTTTTTTTTTTTTTTTTTTTTTTTTTTTTTTTTTTTTTTTATTTTTTAATAAATTATTTTTTTTTTTTTTTTTTGATTTTTGATTTATCTACCTTCAATAATATCCATCAACTTAAATTTCAATCTTTTAATAATATCTTTATTTTTTATAGTTTCAAATTTTTCTAAGAAAATAAATCTATTTTCCTTTTTAATACTTTCTTGAATTGTTGTATATAATTTACATAAACAAATAATTAAATATTCAACATCATCACTCTTTGAATCCTTTTCTAACTCTTCAAATAAATTATCAAAAAACATACTTATACTTATTTGTAATGTTTCATATTTAATCATTTTATTTTTAAATAATTCACCAATAAATTGTGAATAACCCTCTATAAATTTCTTACCTTTAATTTCTTCGCAAAATTTATCATATTTAAGTTGCTCTTTTTCAGCTGGTGTCATATTTGATTCAGATTTAGCAGGCGTCGCATCTGATGCTGATGTTGTTGCTTCTGATGCTGATGTTGTTGCTTCTGATGCTGATGTTGTTGCTTCTGATGCTGATGTTGTCGCTTCTGATGCTGATGTTGTTGCTTCTGATGTATTAGAATCTTTATTTGTAACATTTTTAAATTCAGCACATTTTTTATCAATCAAATCACGAATCTGAAATTTTTTATCCAACATATTAAGCAATTTTACATAATGTGGACAATAAACGGGTTGAAAAACAGCCTTCTTAAAAATATTATTTATTGTGAAAAATATTAGTTCCTTTAACATTTCTGATGTATTTTTTTCATTTTCTAAATAACCTATAACATTGCCACTAATTTTATCAAAATTAACAGGAGACAATTTATTTAAATTACTATTTATTTCATTACAATATTGTTCTATTAAAGTTAAATCTTTCTTTTTAATAACAGTTGCTGTAATTCTCCAACTATTTGCAAATTTACTCTTTTTATCGATTTTTTCAAAACTATTTTGTATACTACTTTTGGCATTTTTATTTATTTTTTGCCTTATTAAATTCAATTTTTGCTCTATATTATCTAATAAGATGATATCACCGTCAAATTCCGATTTATAATTATAAAAATCTTCCTTTGAGTACTTTAAAAAATTCAATTGAGATAATACACTATTCATATACCTAAATTAATTACTTAATAATCTTTTAAGTATTTAAAAAATAACAATTTTAGTTTAAAAAATAAAATAAAATATAAGATATTATTATATATGATAGAACTATATTTAGCTATATTACTCTTTGGAGTAGGAACATATTTCGGTAGAAATACAAAAAGACCAGTCATGAAAGATATGGCAGTTATTAGAGACAAAAATATTGACTACGAAAATTCAAATTCAAATTCAAATAATAATAATAATAATAATAATAATTCAAATGGTTCATCTAAGAAAAAGAATCCTAAAAATCTTGTAGTTTATAGTAAATCTAATGAAAAAGGTGTTTTAGAATTGGAAAAAGAATATAGAGAAAAATTAGATTCAAAATGTAGAGAAATTCTCCCAAGAGATTTCAATGGTTTACTCAATAAAAAATCACAAGAAGAATACGAAAAACGTAAACTTTCAGAATTAAATTATAATGAAGAAGTTGATAACGAAATTTTAAAATATGAACCAAAAAACAATAAATTTATTAAAAGTAAATTAACTGGCGGAAATATCCCTATAAGTAAATTTACACACTCAAGCACAGTTGCAAAGGATGGTAACACTGAAGATGATACAATGAGTAATTGGGCATTACCATATTTTGGTGGTAGGGCGACTCAATCAATGAAAGTAGAATCCTTCCAAAATAAACTCGAAACATTTACAGGTACATCTCAATTTAATTTCCATAAAAAAGAAACAAAACCTCTCTTTGTTCCAAACAAAAACGTTTCATTTGTAAATGGAACTCCAGTATACAACGATGATGTTAAAAATCGTTTTGTTCAATCAAACTATAGAAATACAGAATTACCATTTGAACAACAAAAAGTTGGAAGAGGTGTTGGACAAAATTATGGAAATAAAGGTGTTGGTGGTTTTCATCAATTTGAAATCCAAGACATTGCTAAACCAAAATCAGTCGATGAACTTAGGATATTATCTAATCCAAAAACAACATACAAACAACCAGTATTAACTGGTAGTGGTATTTCTGGGAGAACAGCCAATTCAGATGTTAAGAAATATAGACCAGACAAATTCTATACAAATAGTCCAAGTAGATATTTCAAAACTACTGGAGCTGTTATTAAAGAAAAGGCACCAGAACAATTTATTTTAAAAAGTACTGGAAGGTCTATTTCCAAACAACTTGTTGGTGCTGCTGCTCCAGCATCTAATATCAAACCATACAAAACCCCAAATTTCAAGAGATCTACAAGAAATAATTATGTTACTACCGGAGTTAGAAATTTACATGTTTCAGGAGCTTGGGTAGAAAATGGTGAATTATCTGATTATGGTAAGAAAGCTATAAAATTAGGACCAAATGAAAGAGATACAACACAAAACAAACCTCAAACTCTTAACTTGGTAGATTCTGTTAAAGCAATTGTTGCACCATTACTTGACAAAATGAAGAAAACTAGAAAAGAAAATATTATAGGAAATCCAAATGCAGAAGGTTATTTGGCTGTAAATGTACCAAATAAACAAACAGTATATGATCCAAACGATATTGCTAGAACAACAATTAAAGAAACTACACTCCATGAGACTGGTGATCAAAATGTTACACATATTAATAAACAAACAATATATGACCCAAATGATGTTGCCAAAACAACTATTAAAGAAACTACACTTCATGAAAGTGGTGACCAGAACATTACATATATAAATAAACAAACAATATATGATCCAAATGATATTGCCAAAACAACAATTAAGGAAACTACAATTCACAATACTCAAGATTCTGGTATAAAAGGTCCAATGAAAATGACAGTATATGATCCAAATGATATTGCCAGAACAACTATTAAAGAAACAACACTCCATGAAAGTGGTGATGGTAACCTTCGTCCAACACGTCCTGAAAAATCACCAAATTATAATATTGACGCACCTAAAACTACTATTAAAGAAACAACTATTGATAATGTACACAATACAAATGTTTCATATAATAGAGGTGATGGTTATGGTTATATGACAAATGAATTTGATGCACCCGCTACCCAAAAACAATTTACTTCAAACATTGAATATGGAGGTAATATTAATACATCTCAAAATAATCAAGGTGGTTACTTATCAAACGAATATGAAGCACCAGCGACTCAAAAACAATTCTTATCCGATAATGAATATACCGGTAGTGCTAACTCAGCAAATAAAGCAGCTACAGATAATACCGCAGCTAGAAATATGCTTACAAATGCTGTTAAAGAAGCTGTAGCTAAGGGTAGACAATTTACTCCACAAGGTAATAAACTATTTAATGGTGAAGATTATATGAATGTATTAAATAAAAAACAAAACGCTACTATTAACTACCAAAACCAGTCTAATGTATCAAAAACATATCAAATGATTCCAGGTAAAGAAATAAGCCAACCTACAAATAGACGTGTTCCATTAAGTAATGTACCTGATATTGAAAGAACAAATCCTAAAGTTCTTGATCAATTGAATTCAAACCCCTTCGCTATTTCTATAAATAGAACTGAAGAAAGTGTTATAGAAACTGATTACACTACTGATGAAGATTTTATATAAATAAAAATCTAACTTTGTTGGAGATTTTATTTAAAATCACACTTGAAGATTTTATATAAATAAAAATCTAACTTTGTTGGAGATTTTATTTAAAATCACACTTGAAGATTT
>Ga0222714_10002461_pt1 | contig 19574 bp, 15 predicted proteins | sample C33_3DmetaG_FD_165048 | JGI IMG/M metagenome (GOLD analysis project Ga0222714, IMG submission 165048) | Estuarine water microbial communities from San Francisco Bay, California, United States - C33_3D | ecosystem: Environmental > Aquatic > Marine > Unclassified | place: USA: California...
AGACCCTGGGCCTTGCTGGTCGCGCCCGCGAACTCGCAACGAGGGTTCAAAGAGCGGTACGCGACCAGGCGCCAACATGGAATCGATCGGTGCTCGACCCAATCATCAAACGCGCGATTGAGGACGCCGATCCAACACGACGCTGCGTTGCCCACTCAGGAGTGCTTCCGCACCTGCCACTTCTCAACGGCACCGATGCTCATCTCTACATCGGCTGGACGGACGGACCGATCTCATTGCTACCTCGCGAATCAGCAAGGTTTCCAAACCTTTTTCGCTTCGTCTCTGAGTTTGGTGCTCCTGCCGTTTCACGGTCACCGGCTGTGAACGAATCGCTTACGGCCGGACGGTGGCCCGATGCAGATTGGAATACGTTCGCTGAGCGCACAGGAACGGAACGATGGCAGTACGAACAATCAACGCATCCCCACTTATTCCTTGATGCTGACGCATGGGTTGAGCAAACCGAACAGCACCAAAGCGATGTCATCTCGGCTTGGATCTCACACTTGCGGCGCATCGCCTACACGCCGACAGGCGGATTCTGTGTTCGAGCGCTGAATGACCACACTGCCGACAGTGGTTGGGGTGTGATCGATATCAATGGAAACCGGCGGCCAGCCTTTGCAGCGCTTCGTTCTGCCTGTCAGCCTGTCGTCATCACCATTGACGCGCTACCAGCAACCACGACAGCCAGTGGTCAAGTCTCGGTTGCAGTTCATGTTGCGAGCGACCTCCGCCATGACATCGAAGGCGCCGCTGTCGACGTCGATATCACAGGCTCTCAGTTGATCCAGAATCAACGTTTCGTCGGCACGATTGAAGCAGATGCAAGTTCGTATATCGGAACCATCACCACCATCGCTCCCGCGGATGGCAACATCGAAATCACCGCAACGTTGATCACCGACTACGGAACGTCAACGGCGAAGACCACCTCGGTGGTTATCTAAACCCTTCGAACAGCAACAAGTCGCAGGGCAACGTCTCTACGCCCGCGAAAGTTGCTTGCGGTTCTGAGTCTTTGCTTTCCGGTAATCGGAGTTCATGAGCGCGATCACGTCAATTGAAATTTCTTTCGGGCACGCAGCTTCACATTCGCCGTGGTTAGTGCATGAACCAAAGTAAGAATCCATCGTCTCAACCATGTTTTCCGCTCGGCTGAAGCGCTCAGCCTGCCCCTGCGGTAGCAGGTTGAGGTGAGTGATCTTCGCAGCGGTGAAGAGGTTTGCGGCACCATTTGGGCAGGCCGCAACGCAAGCTCCGCAACCAATGCATTGGGCTGCGTCCATTGCGGCATCCGAGACCGGCTTTGGCACGGGAATGAGGTTTGCATCAGGTGCACCACCGGTTGCAGCCGTGATGTAACCGCCAGCCTCGACGATGCGATCGAATGCCGAACGATCGACCATGAGGTCTCGGATGATCGGAAATGCGCTGGCACGCCACGGCTCGATCACAATGGTGTCGCCCGATGAGAACTTACGCATGTGCAACTGGCAGGTAGCGGTGCCACGTTCTGGTCCGTGTGCTTGACCGTTGATCATCAATGAGCAAGTTCCACAAATACCTTCACGGCAGTCGTGGTCAAACACGATCGCTTCCTTGCCATCTTCGATAAGACGCTCATTCAAGATGTCGATCATTTCAAGGAATGAAGCCTCATCAGTGATCTCATCAATCATGTGGGTCTCAAACGCGCCATTTGTCGTTGGCCCGTCTTGACGCCATACCTTCAGGGTCAGATTCTTGAGAATATTTGTCACTTGTAGCTCCGTGTCTGTAAGTGGACTTCCTCGTAAGCAAGGTCTTCAACGTGGCGGTTCGGCGCCATTGGGTCACCGGTGTTTTCCCATGCGGCGACGTGAGCAAAGTTGTCGTCATCTCGGAGGGCCTCGCCGTCTTCGGTCTGGTACTCCGACCTGAAGTGGCCACCGCATGATTCCTTGCGGTCAAGGGCATCACGACACATCAACATGCCAAGTTCGAAGAAGTCTTCGACTCGACCAGCCTTCTCAAGGGTTTGGTTGAGGCCATCAGTGCCACCGGTGACACGAAGGTCTTTCTTGAACTCTTCGTAGAGGGCTGGGATTTCACCGAGGGCTTTCTCGAGCCCGGCCTCGGTTCGTTCCATGCCGCAGTAATCCCAGATGATCTTGCCGAGTTCGCGGTGGAACCAATCCGGTGACCTCGTGCCACCGATCGATGCGAACCGGTCGTAACGCTCACGAGCCTCGCTTTCGACCTTTGAGAACTCTGGATGAGTTGTGTCAGGAACCGACTTGTTAAGCCACTGAGAGAGGTAGTTCGAGATCGTGTAAGGAAGCACGAAGTAGCCATCGGAGAGGCCTTGCATCAATGCAGAGGCACCGAGACGGTTCGCTCCGTGGTCAGAGAAGTTGGCTTCGCCGGCCGCGTACAGACCTGGAATTGTGGTCATGAGTTCGTAGTCGACCCATAGACCGCCCATCGTGTAGTGCGACGCTGGGTAGATGCGCATCGGAACGTCATACGGATTTTCTCCGGTGATGCGCTCGTACATGTCGAACAAGTTGCCGTAACGCTCCGCGACGGTTTCCTTGCCAAGGCGCCCGATGGCTTCGCTGAAATCGAGATACACCCCGTTCTGCTTCAGTCCGACGCCCTGACCCGCATCGACAGCACGCTTTGCTGCTCGAGATGAAATGTCACGAGGAGCAAGGTTGCCGAAGCTCGGATAGAGCCGCTCGAGGTAATAGTCACGCTCATCTTCAGGAATGAGGTGGGGCTCACGATTGTCACCAGCAACCTTTGGCACCCATACGCGTCCATCGTTACGAAGCGACTCTGACATCAAGGTCAGCTTCGACTGGAAATCATCGCTCTGCGGGATGCAAGTCGGGTGAATCTGGGTGTAACACGGGTTTGCAAAGAATGCTCCACGCTTGTGCGCTCTCCAGGCTGCAGTCACGTTGCACGCCATTGCGTTCGTCGACAGGAAGAACGCGTTTCCGTATCCACCAGTTGCGAGCACGACCGCGTGTGCCGAATGCGATGACACCTCGCCAGTCATGAGGTCTCGAACGACAATTCCTGCTGCGCGACCTTCAATCACCACAACATCCACGAGCTCGCTGCGATTGAACAAACGAACACCGCCTTGACCAACCTGGCGAGCCAGCTGCTGGTATGCCCCGAGCAGCAGCTGCTGGCCCGTTTGACCGCGGGCGTAGAACGTCCGGCTCACTTGGGCTCCACCGAATGAACGGTTGTCGAGCATTCCGCCATACTCACGGGCGAATGGCACACCTTGAGCAACCATCTGGTCGATGATGTTCACCGATACTTCTGCGAGACGATGAACGTTCGCTTCACGTGAACGGAAGTCGCCACCCTTAATCGTGTCGTAGAACAAACGATGGACCGAGTCGCCGTCGCCGCGGTAGTTCTTGGCTGCGTTGATGCCGCCCTGAGCCGCAATCGAGTGGGCTCGACGAGGAGAATCATGAAATGTGAAGGCGTCAACTTGATAACCAAGCTCTGCAAGAGTCGCTGCCGCAGAAGCACCCGCTAGGCCTGTTCCGACGACGATGACCTTAAATTTGCGCTTATTCGCAGGGTTCACCAACTTTTCGTTGGCTTTAAAGTTTTCCCATTTATCGGCCATTGGGCCTTCTGGAATTTTTGAATCGAGAATTGAACTCATGTTGGAAGTCTCCTCAACGTGTCCTATGAAAGCGGCTGGAAGTTGATGACTCCGGCAAGAGTCATAATCGGGAATGACACATTTCCGACGACCACTGCGGCCGCAATTCCGGTTGCAATCGCTCTACGCCAGCGGTTGAACCGAGGGTTATTCCATCCCATTGACTGGAACAGGCTCCAAACACCATGGAACAAGTGAATTCCTAGTGCAATATTTGCAACAATGTAGAGCGCAGCGACTGGAACTCTCGAAAGGCTCGCATCAAGGTTTCGATAAATCGCTCCGTACTCAAATCCTGGGTTCAACCAACCCCAGGTGAGATCCGCAAGGTGCCAGGCGATGAAGAACAACACAAGAACGCCTGACCAGCGCATCGTGCGACTCGCAAAATTAGCCACCTGATAGTCACGTGCACCTTGATACTTCACCGGTCGCGCCTTGCGATTGAGCATCGTGAGCGACCATGCCGCATGCAAGTGAAGGATGATTGCGCCAATTAGAACCAGGCGTAGGCCCCAGAGGGCATAGCCATGCGGCAAGATTGGGACGAGAAGCTCGCGCAGAAACTCACCATAAACATCGATGTCGTAGGCCTGCTCGCCGTTGTGTTCGATGGCACCGAGGTAGACCTTCAGGTTGCCGACCATGTGCCCGATAATGAAGCCAACGCCGATAATCCCGGTGACCGCCATGACGTACTTCTTGCCAATGGCAGTCGAGTAGAGGTCGAGGAGGAACGGTTTACGAGGTGACGATTTCTTCATGGCGGTCCCGGAAACCGGTCCGCGCTGGAGAGTCTGCGACATGGCTCTTACGCTAGTTGCCAAGACGGGTGTTCGGCACAATCGACTGCCGCCCGCTGACCAAGTTTTTTACGAGCCAGAGCTGCTGGATACACCCTTCACGGCATGCGGACCGAACGTCGATTGGCATGAACGACACCAAAAAGCTTGCTCTAGTTCGGTGCCACAGGGACCGTGCACAAGGATGACGTCGCTTGACTTCTCCTGCGAGTACTCCTCGCTCCACCTCACCAGCGCAACCAGTGCCGGCGAGAGTGCCAATCCGGCTTCGGTGAGCCGATACTCATATCGGACTGGTTTGTCCTGGTATTTCACACGTTCAAAAATGCCAAATTTCACCAAACGGCGTAAGCGTTCGGTGAGCACGGGCCGTGCAATTCCTAGATCATCACAGAAGTCGTCGAAGCGCCGAATGCCTCGAAGTCCGGCTCGAACCAGGAGAATGGACCATCTGTCTCCAACAACACGAAGAGTTTCTTCGATTGCCGCTCCCGGTTGCTGATGACGCTCCATTACGTAGCGAAGGTACACCCTCAATCACGACCAAAACTACTGAGTTCGGATTCCGAACTCAGTATCGCTACAGTTAGGGGATGAATCCTGTCACCGTGACCCTCTCGCAAGGGGGCGCTTCCACCCATGATCTCAGCGCTACCGCTGCTGACCTCATGACTGAGGACTACAACTCTCTCCTTGCTGCAGCCTCCGCTAAACGAGACGCTGCGTTCGGCTCGCGGATCACATACTCGCCGAAGGTCTTTATTCCCCTCACCATGCTGTGCCGAGATGCATGTGGATATTGCACATTCGCTCAACCGCCAGCACGCCTCGAGCAACCGTTTCTCTCGCCCGAAGATGTCCTCGCCATTGCAAAACAGGGCGCAAAACACGGCTGCCACGAAGCGCTCTTCACACTCGGAGAGGCCCCCGAGGATCGTTACGAAGTGGCTCAACAATGGCTGAGCGATCACGGCTACGACTCAACAATCCACTATCTGCACGACATGGCACAACTTGTCCTCGATGAGACAGGACTTCTCCCCCACGCAAATGCGGGAGCAATTTCGCGAGCCGAACTAGAACTTCTCCGTCGAGTATCACCCAGCCAAGGAATGATGGTTGAAACGTTGCGCGGGGACCTTGCCTGTCATCGAGGCGCACCAGATAAGACGCCTGAACGTCGCCTCGCCACTCTCGAAGCGGCTGGTGAACTCGCTATCCCATTCACCACGGGAATTCTCGTTGGCATAGGTGAAACTCGAGTCGACCGTCTCGCCGCTCTCGAAGCCATTGCCGCATCGCATCAACGCCATGGCCACGTTCAAGAAGTCATTATTCAGAACTTTCTTCCAAAGCCAGGCACTGGGATGCGAAATGAACCGCCATGCCCGACCGACGAGTACCTCTGGACAATCGCCGCAGCACGAGCGCTGCTTCCGGCAGACATACATCTTCAGGCTCCACCAAATCTCTCTGACGACATCGGCCAGCTCATCGACGCAGGAATCGATGATTGGGGTGGTGTCTCGCCGGTCACCTCTGACCATGTGAACCCCGAACGACCATGGCCAGAACTAGATCGCCTGCGGTCGATTACAGAAGAACGCGGCTACGCGCTTGCACCCCGACTCACCGCCCATCCCGAATTCGTGCTCAACCCAACTAAATGGGTCGACAGCGGCTTGAGATTCGCCCTTCTTGACCGCTCAGACGCCGAGGGTCTTGGTCGTGATGATCCAGGTGCAATCTGGCCCGAAAAGACAACTGCCGCCGACGTCGTTCACGATGGAGCCGAAGTTGTTCTCATTGGGCACCGATCCACCGCATGGTACGCAGGAGCAACAAATCCCCCGACCACCCTGATCCCTGGTCGCTCGTCAACCTCGGTAAATTCTCCGATTCAACGAGTGCTCGATGCCGTCGCTGCAGGAGAACAACTCACCGAGAACGACATCGTCACATTGTTCTCAGCACGAGGACCAGAAGTCAATGCAATTGCCGAGGTTGCTGATCAACTTCGCCATGAGGCGGTTGGCGACACTGTGACATGGGTACATAACCGAAACATCAACTACACCAACGTCTGCACGTTTAAGTGCCGATTCTGTGGCTTCTCCAAAGGCCCGATGTCACTCAATCTTCGAGGCACTCCTTACCTACTTACTCTCGATGACATTGCAGAGCGCGCCGGCGAAGCTGAAAAGCTCGGCGCTACCGAAGTCACTCTTCAGGGTGGAATTCATCCCGACTTCGATGGCGACTACTACATCGATGTCACCCATGCAGTTCGAAATGCAGCACCATCCATTCATGTGCACGGATTCACAGCACTCGAAATTACTGAAGGTGCCAAACGACTGGGTGAAGACCTTGTCACATATCTCGGCCGTTTAAAAGAAGCCGGCCTCTCATCACTTCCAGGTACAGCTGCAGAAATCCTTGACGACGCCGTTCGAGCCGAACTGTGCCCTGACAAGATCACGACTGCCGAATGGCTCGACTGCCACGCAGCGGCGCATGAAGTCGGACTTGGGTCCAACATCACGATGATGTTCGGCTCGATTGAGAACCCTCGGTCGTGGGCAAAACACTTCATCGTGACCCGAGACCTGCAGGCAGTAACTGGAGGATTCACCGAATTTGTTGGATTGCCATTCGTTCACATGGCATCGCCGATCTACCTTCAGCGAAAAGCGCGACGTGGACCGACGTTTAGAGAAACGCTCCTCGTCCACGCAATCGCAAGAATCGTGTACCGAGGTCTTATTGACAACATCCAGTTGTCATGGGTGAAACTGGGCGAACATGCGAGCCGCCAGTTACTGCAAGCTGGCTGTAACGACCTCGGTGGCACGCTGATGGACGAAAACATCTCGAGAGCTGCAGGTGCCGCTCATGGTCAGGGAATGACGGCACATGACTTCTCGCACCTCATCGAACCCCTCGGGCGGCGACTCGCCGAGCGGACCACCTCATATGGTCGGGCCGATCAACCGAGCACCAAAAAAGAAGCATCTGTGTCGTAAGGGCCTAAACCGCCTAACATCTTCTCGTTACATTTTGGTCGTCCGTTAGGAGTCGGCCAGCAAGGCCCTACAGGAGGCACTTTCACCGTGGATATGATCCCCTACCTCGCCGCGGCTTCGGCAATCGCCGCTCTTGCGCTAGCGGCGTTTTTCTATAAAGCCGTTGCGGCAGCATCGCCTGGCGATGACCGCATGGTCTTCTTGATGACCGAAATCCAAAATGGCGCGCGAGCGTTCCTCTATAAGGAGTACTCCTGGGTTGCAATCTTCGTTGTTGCGCTCGCAGTTGTGCTCGCAATTGTGATTGCCCCGTTGGCAGCAGTGTCCTACGTTCTTGGCGCATTGCTCTCAGCCGGCGCCGGTTACATCGGTATGACCGTTGCAACCATGGCGAACGCTCGAACAGCAGAGGCAGCGAAGTCTGGCGCAGGCAAAGCACTGCCAGTGGCCTTCCGCGGTGGTGCCGTTATGGGCTTTACGGTTGCTGGTCTCGCACTTCTCGGCCTGATGTTCACCTACCTGTTGTTCGTCGTATGGCTTGAGGTAGATCAAGCGTTCGAGATCGTTACTGCCTTCGGACTTGGTGCATCCTCAATTGCCCTGTTCAGCCGCGTTGGTGGCGGTATCTACACCAAAGCTGCTGACGTCGGTGCCGACCTCGTTGGCAAAGTTGAAGCCGGTATCCCTGAAGATGACCCTCGTAACCCCGCAACGATTGCCGACAACGTCGGCGACAACGTCGGCGACGTGGCCGGTATGGGCGCCGACCTGTTCGAGTCGTACGCCGGCTCGATCATTGCTCCAATTTCGCTGATCGCCTTTGCTGGCGCAGGCGGGCTTACTGCAGCAGGCATCAAGACCGATCAGACCCAATTTGTGTCGTACCTGATGTTCCCGATCGCAATTGCGTTCGTTGGAATGGTCGCTTCGATTATCGGATCGTTCTTCGTGAAATCCGGAGACTCCACCGACAGCCACGCACTGTCACGGGCCCTGCATCGCGGAACCAACATTGCGATGGGTCTCACGATCATTGCCACCGTCGTCGCTGCATACATGATTTTCGACGTCGAGAAGCCGTGGGGTATTGCGGTTTCAGTTATCGGTGGTCTCATCGTCGGTTGGGCTCTCGGCAAGACCGCTGAGTACTACACCTCAGATGCGTACGCTCCAGTCAAGAAGATTGCAACCCAGTCAGAGACCGGACCCGCAACCACTGTCCTCTCGGGAATCTCCACCGGAATGGTTTCGGTAGCTTCATCGGTCATCCTCATTCTCATCGGTGTGCTCGTCGCATGGTGGGGTGGCGATATGTCATTTGGCGAGACCGAAATTCCGGGTGGCATCTACGGAATCGCCGTTGCTGCAATCGGCATGCTCGCAACCACTGGCGTAGTGGTGTCTGTTGACGCCTATGGCCCAATCTCAGACAATGCCGGCGGTATCGCCGAAATGGCTCACCTCGACCCATCAGTGCGTAAGGTCACCGATGCTCTCGACAGCCTGGGCAATACCACCGCTGCGATTGCTAAGGGCTTCGCCGTTGGTTCAGCGGCACTCACTGCTCTGGCGCTCTTCAAGAGCTTCGAATATGCAATCGCTGCTGCGGGTGGTTCACTCGACCTCAACATTGGCGAAGTTGATGCATTCGTCGGACTCTTCCTCGGAGCCGGACTTCCCTTCCTCTTTGCAGCACTTACCATCGATGCCGTTGGCCGTGCAGCAAACAAGATGATTGAAGAAGTACGCCGACAGTTCCGCGAGATCCCTGGTCTCCGGGAAGGCAAAGAAGGTGTCATTCCTGACTCGGCGCGCTGTGTTGCGATTTCGACTGAAGCATCGCTCCGCGAGATGCTCATTCCTGGCGCACTTGCAGTCGTCGTTCCACTCGTTACTGGATTCATCTCGGTCAACGCACTCGGCGCAATGCTTGCTGGCGTTCTCGTGAGCGGATTCTCGATTGCGATCTACATGGCAAATGCTGGCGGCGCATGGGACAACGCAAAGAAGTACATCGAAGCCGGTAGCCATGGTGGCAAGGGTTCAGATGCCCACAAGGCTGCCGTCGTTGGCGACACTGTCGGCGACCCGTTCAAGGACACCTCAGGTCCTGCGATGAACATTCTCATCAAGGTGATGACGATTGTCGCCTTGGTGTTTGCAAGCGCTTTCGTCTGATCCTGATCAGACGTGTAGAACTGTTGGTGGCGGTGGGGTTAACCCCACCGCCACTTTCGTTTTCAGCGACCATCTCAGCATTACGCGTGCTCTAGTTCTCAGTCGCGACGAAATCGATGATTTGCTCAACAGCACCAACGAGTGACGGCTCAAGGTCAGCAAACGACTTCACCGAGTTACGCAACTTCGGCCAGAAGCCTTCGAGCTCAACCCCAATCGCGTCACAAAGCCCCTGCTTCCATGGAATACCCATCGGCACATCTGGCCATGATTCGAGGCCGATCGTTCGAGGACGAATCCCCGCCCACACATCAACAAATGGATGGCCGGTAATCAGTACATGGTCATTGAGCACCGAATCGGCGATCCGCTGCTCTTTAGATCCCTCAACGAGATGATCGAGTAACACGCCGAGGCGGCGCGTTGATGCCGGCTGGAATTCCTCAACTCGATTCACAAGATCATCCGCACCGTGCAATGGTTCAACAACGATTCCAAGCTCACGCAACTCATCTCCCCATACATGTTCGAGTAGCTCAGCGTCATGTGTCCCTTCAACCCAAATCCGATGAGGTTGAGCGATACGTGCTCGTGAAGCACCGTGTGATTTCTCTCCAAGGAACCCGCCCGCCGCCGAGACCGTCTGCGTCAACACAGGAGTGCCCTCAGGTCGTTGCAATGTCACCGGCTTACCGTCGATGAGGAACCCACCAGGCTTCCATGTGAAATGGCGCAATTGCTGATTGCGATCGCGCAATGTGACACCTTCAAATGACCAACGGACCACGTCACCCACAAAGCCACTCGATCGGTCCTCCACGACCATTCCCGCCTCAGCAATGACCGTCTGATACTTCGGCCGACGTCGATCTGCATCGAATTCATCAAGAATGTCTCGCTGGTGTCCAGACGGCATCCCTCCAGAGTGGCAGAGGGAACCATTTCGTTGGTGGCATCGTCAAATAGTGCATGAAGAGTTATCGACGCTCACGCACACCAATGTTCCTTGCCATCGCCGCCACTGCACTGCTCGCTCTCACTGGGTGCGGATCGGGTAGCGACGACTCCGCAGATTCATCGAACGCATATGGCGCACCTGTCGAGGAAGAAATGGCCTACGAAGAAGCAGCCGAGGATTCCGCAGGTGGGTTTGATTCGTACCAGAGCAGTGATGACGGTAGTTCATTTGAAAATGTTGTTGACATATCTGTCGAAAAACGAGACCTCATCATCGAGATGGGTGTCTCAATTGAATCTGAAGATATATCTGCCTCTGTCGGTGCTATCCGTTCGTTTGCAACCAGCGCTGGTGGAGTGATCACCAGTAGCAATATCGGATTGCGAACCGAAGATCAATACAATGGGTGGGCAACTCTCGTCGTCCGGGTTCCACCAGACCGACTTGATTCATTCTTGGTGAATCTCGATAACCCAGAACGCGTCGGGGTACTCACCTCGTCAAACACGTGGACCCAAGACGTCACTGAGCAACTTGTAGAACTCGATGTACGTATCGAGAACCAACGTGAATCAGTTGCCCGAATTCGCCAACTCCTCGCTGAAGCTAAGGATCTCAGCGATGTTGTCACCCTCGAATACGAACTTAACCGTCGCCAAACCGACCTTGAGGTGCAACTCGCTCGACAGGCTTCACTAGAAGGCCGGGTCTCACTTTCAACAGTGACTATTGATCTCTACTCCCCGGGCGATGCACCCATCCCAGACTCTGAACGCACGATTATTTCGGGCTTCACAGATGGCTGGTCATCATTTGTTGGCACTGCAAGCTCTCTTGGATGGTTCGTCGCTGCTGCCAGCCCCTACATCGGCGTAATTCTCATCGTCGTTCTTGCGATCGCGCTCCTCAGGAGGAGTCGCCGGACAGTGGGCCAGTGACCTCCGCCCAGCCCTCGGTATCGACAACGAATTTCCATGATGATTGGTCTGGCCCAGCAATCACTGCGTCAACCTCGTCAGAAATTCGCTGAGGAACGATCTCCCCGATCGAATCGCCATCGTGAGACCACCATCGGTGACATCTCCAGGCACTCGCTTCAACAATCTCGACAGGGGGTCGGCCAGCGACCTCGATCAACCCGTGAACAACTCCCACCTGCTGATATCCAGCGCCAGCGGTCAGAGGGGCCGATTGACTCGTGGCGTACCACTCAACATCAGATGCAACCGGTGTGGGTTCGCCAAACCCACTTTGTGAGATCTCTAACGGATCATCAACCGCTATCGCGAGAGACTCATTCGAGACCGTCCACTGCTCGTGTGCAGCCTCACAAAGATGTTCAGCCCACAGCAGATCCCCTTTCACAAGGCCCGTAGGGGAACGCATCGGGACATTCCAATCAGAAATGTGCAAGAACTGCTCTCCCGGAGCTCGCCACACCCACCAATAGCCGAGCACTCGTGTTGCTGGATCAGACCGATGACCGCACATTCCTGCTGACCCATCCGGAAGCCACCAGCCAAACCACCACTCGTCAATACAATCGGCGTGAGGCCCCTCATCGGCCGGTTCGATGTCCACACGCGGCAGAATAGGACTCCTGTGAGCACTGATGACGACAACAACCCGGAAATGATCGACTACCTGTCGCTTGCTTGGATCAGAGAACTCAGCCGAGAGGTCCGCGAAAGCGAAGAACTTGCCGAACTCGCGACACACCACTCAATTGGCGTCACCCAGGTCGTCAACGAAGGACCTGACGGTGACGTCACCTACCACTTACAAGTCGCCGACGGTACTGCGATGTTCGGTGCAGGAGTCGCCGATCCGGAAGATGTGAAGATGCAGCAGAGTTACGAAACTGCAGTAGCCGTCGCAACTGGAGAACTCAATGCACAAGAAGCCTTCGTCACCGGGAAGATTTTGCTGTTCGGCGACAGGGAGGCACTTATGCAGGCACAAGAGGTCTTTGCGGCGCTCGACACCGTGTTCAACACGGTGAGAACACGCACCCGCTACAACAGGTAGATGCTCGCCTAGTCTCTGAGCATGCCAATTCACTTACGTGCAGAACCCGGCGAGTACGCAGCGAATGTGTTGTGTCCCGGCGACCCGAATCGGGCAACTCACATCGCCGAAACATTCTTTGATCCGGGATACCAATTGGTCAACTCAGAGCGCGGAATGCTTGGTTACACCGGCACCTTCGAAGGGCAGCCAATCAGTGTGCAAACCACCGGCATGGGGTGCCCATCGGCAGGAATTGTGTTCGAGGAACTCGCCCAACTCGGTGCGCGCCGATTTGTGCGGGTGGGTACCTGTGGCGGTCTTCTCAACGGAATGCAAATGGGCGACATCGTCATTGCAATGAGCGCCACCGCTGACGACACCACCCCCCTTCGCTACTCAGGGGTCGACGGCTTCTCTCCGACTGCCACCTTCGGGCTCATTAGGTCAGCTGCAGACCTCGCAGCTGCCGACGGCAGCACAGTTCATGTCGGTCCGATTGTGACGAGTGGACTCTTCTACGACCCGGATCCAACGGCATTCGCAAAGTGGAAGTCGACCGGCCATATCGGCGTCGAGATGGAAGCCGCAATGATGTACACCGTTGCGGCAACGCACGGCATTGAGGCACTCGCAATGATGACAGTGTCTGACGTACTCGGCGACGACGGATCAACAGTCAGAATCTCAGATGAGGAACTGAAGCGAGGCGTTGACGCGATGATGCACATCGCCTGCCGGGTCGCGGTGTCGTAACGATTGTTGCGGTCTGGATACCCAGACCACAGGATCAGATCAAACCAAGTTCGCGAACTGCGTCGCGTTCTTCTGCCAGTTCGCCGGCAGAAGCGTCAATCTTTCCGCGGCTGTAGTCATCGATCTCGAGACCCTGAACGATCTTGTATTCGCCGTTCTCGCAGGTGCATGGGAACGAGGAGATAATGCCCTCTGGAACACCGTAGGAGCCGTCTGAGGGAATCGACATCGACACCCAATCGCCTGGGGCGGTGCCGAGTGACCATGAACGAATGTGGTCGACCGCTGCGCTAGCGGCTGACGCTGCAGATGAAGCACCCCTCGCCTCGATAATTGCTGCACCACGCTTTGCAACGGTTGGGATAAATGTCGAGTCGACCCAGTCATGGTCATTGACCGCCTCGTACGCGTTCTTACCGTTGACCTCGCAATGGAACAAGTCGGGATACTGAGTCGTTGAGTGGTTGCCCCAAATGGTCATCTTGCGAACGTCATTCACCGATGCACCAAGCTTCTGGGCGATTTGAGTAACCGCACGGTTGTGGTCAAGACGTGTCATTGCAGTGAAGCGACCCGGGTCAAGATCTGGAGCGTTCTGTTGGGCAATGAGAGCGTTCGTGTTGGCGGGGTTGCCGACCACAAGCACCTTGACGTCACGCTTCGCTGAGCGAGACAGTGCCGCACCCTGAGGCTTGAAGATTCCGCCGTTTGCGGAGAGAAGATCGGAGCGTTCCATACCCGCCTTGCGAGGCATTGCACCGACAAGCAACGCCACATCCGCATCTCCAAACGCAACATCGGCATCATCGGTACAGGTGATTGAACTCAGCAGAGGAAACGCCGAGTCATCGAGCTCCATCTTCACGCCTTCGAGAGCGCCAAGAGCTGGGGTGATCTCCAATAACTGAAGCGCAATAGGGGTATCAGGACCCAGCATTGAGCCCGAAGCAATGCGGAATAGGAGCGAGTAACCGATTTGGCCAGCGGCACCTGTGACCGCCACACGTACTGGAGTTGTCATACCCCTAGCGTACGCCTGCAAGCCTTACTTATCCCAAACGAACCGGCTTTGGTAATTGAGTAAACCAGTCGGCGCCAGGTTTGATGCCTACGTCCCCGTGATGTTTCGAATCACGTTTGCGTAGAAGACCTGTCCGTCACCTAAAAGGTGAATTCCATCATCCCCAAAACACGATCCCGAACAATTCTGCGACTCACTTAACCAATCAACGACCACAACATTGTTGTCCTCAGCATCGATCAATGCCAGCAGCTCATTATTTGAATTCCGCCATGCGACCTCTCCTCGCACGTTCAACATCACGACGAGCGGCACATCGCTCACAATCTCCAAGAACGTATTCAAGTCAGCCTGTGCAATCGGCCCATTTGTCCCAAGATGCACAACGAGCACGTCGCCAAATGCTCCGGCATCTTTAAGTTGCTGGAGAAATTCGAGCGTGCCCTTCAGTTGGCGGCTCTTCTCTGCGTTCACGGTGTAACCGCGTTCGCGCAGCACCCCGGCTGCACCAAGCATCACCGAATCACCAATTGCCAAGAACTGCACGGGTTCACGTTGCGGGGTAACCATCGCTGTTGCAGTCGTCGTTGATGTGATGTCCGAAGCGCCATCACCGGTGTCTGCGCTCTGATCATTCTCACTAGAGACGTCGCCCGTTACGTCACCAAGAAGTTCTTCGACTGACGTGACGTCTTGTTCACCCGCTGCGATCGATGCCTCGATCTGATTGAGTTGAAGATCGGCTGTCGCAACTCTGAGCCCCGAGAACCCAATGACGATCACACCAACGAGTCCAAATACCGCAACGAGCCGTCGAGATTGCATCGACCAGGCTTCCGCTCGCGCTGATGTTTCAACCTTGAACTGGCCGCGGCGAATCGGCATTTCTAGATATCGATACGACGCCTCAGCGACCGCAGCGGTGACCAACATCGCGACCACAAATTCGATGAGCGACAGCGGGACACCGGCGACCCTGCGGATGATCTGGTAGATCGGCCAGTGGTAGAGGTATAGCCCGTACGAGCGAGTGCCCAACCACAGCAACGGAGGCGCTGCTAGCACACGCCCGATCATTGACCTCCGATGTACAAGCGCTCCGAGTACTGCAAGTGTGGCGAGATCTGTCCAAAGAAAGCCTCCACGCATCAACGACCCATCGGCAACGGTGCCGGCCCCGGAAGCGTCCGCCATGAGGTAGTGCACCTTCGCCACCAGTAAAGCCAGAACGGCAAGTCCGAAGATTCCGACGACATCAAGTCGTGCAGGCCGCTGACCCAATTGTCCGCGCATCACTGCGTTCGGTCGCCATACCATCGCAAACGCAGCGCCAAGCAGGAGACCTGACGCCCTCGTTGGCGTCGACAGATAGAGCACGTCCGCAATCGAAAAGCAACGACCTGAAAGCTGCCAATACGCGTCAGGGGTCACCGCACACTCACCTATCGGCCCACCGTGGTGCAGCAGTGCGACGAGCAACGTGATGGTAAGCGCACTACCAATGAAGATCAGTACAACCCGACCAACTCGAATCACACGTCGGCGAGTGATCGCTACCATCACGAGAGGCCACAGCAGGTAGAACTGCTCTTCAACCGCGAGACTCCACAGGTGCCGCAACGGGGCAAAATCGCCGCCCGCCGCATAACCCGCACCCACCCACAATTGGAACCAGTTTGAGCCGTAGAAAAAGCCGGCAATGATGTCACCGCGAACCTTTCCGAGGGTCTCGGGGCGAAGCAGAGTTGCAACCACGGCAACCAAGGTCAAGACGGCGAACAGCGCCGGAAGGAGCCGTCGAGCGCGACGGGCCCAAAACGATCGGAGGTCGATGACCCCGTCACGATCATGTTCAGCAAGTAATAGCAACGTGATGAGATAGCCGCTCAACACGAAGAACACTTCGACCCCTAAGAACCCGCCAGGAAGCCATGCGCTGTTTGCGTGATAGACCATGACCGCAACGACCGCAAGGGCTCGAAGGCCGTCAAGTGCCGGCAAATACGGCACCTTCGATAGCGAGCTCGGACGCTGACTTGCGTCCAATCGATCATGATTCGTCGACATTGTCTCCAGTATCGCCGCGAAAGACGAAACTTTGTCGACTAGTGACGGAAGTGTCGACGTCCGGTAAAGACCATTGCGATGCCAGCTTTGTTCGCTACAGCGATCACTTCGTCATCTCGGACACTTCCGCCCGGTTGGACCACAGCGCGAATGCCGGCTGCAACTGCGGCATCAAGGCCGTCTGTGAAGGGGAAGAACGCGTCGCTCGCGCACACGCCGCCATCTGCTCGCCCCGCAGAGCGCTCAGCCGCGATACGAGAAGAATCCAGACGGTTCTGTTGGCCGGCGCCTATTCCGAACGCTTGCTGATCTTTGGCATACACAATTGCGTTTGACGAGACGGCTGCACAGACTCGCCAAGCGAACTCAATATCAGCCCATTGCTCATTAGTAGGAGCAACTTCAGTGACAACCGACCAATCACGGCGATCAGCGAGAACAGTGTCGGCTGTTTGCACAAGCAATCCACCGTCAACAGATCGAACATCAAGTTGCCGTTCCTGTGGCTCGCTGGCTGAGAGGACTCGAAGATTTGCCTTCGCTGTGAGAACCTCCAGCGCCCCGTCTTCATATCCCGGAGCGACCACGACCTCGGTAAAGACGGGAGCAAGTGACTCGGCCATCGAACGGGTCACCGGTCGATTGACCGCAACGATGCCACCGAATGCACTCACTGGGTCACATTGATGTGCCTTTGAATACGCCACCTCAATCGTCTCTGCACTTGCGACCCCACATGGGTTTGCATGTTTCACCACAACTGCTGTTGGTTGTTCAAATTGGTGAGCGAGTCGCCAGGCAGCCTCGGTGTCATACACATTCAGGTAGCTCATCGCCTTACCACCGTGCTGAGTGACCGATTGCCACCAGCCGGCGGCCCCAGATGAGCTCGTGAGATCGCGGTAGCGCGCACCGATCTGATGCGGATTCTCTCCGTAACGAAGAGTCTCTACCCTCTCGAGCGCGAGATGTAGCGTCCGAGGGAGCTCTTCGGTAGAGGCCTCGTCATCAGTCTCGTCGAACCAGCGAACGATCGACGCGTCATAAGCCGCAGTATGCGCAAACGCATCTCTCGCCAAGCGTCGCCGAGTCGCAGCACGAATCACTCCGTGCTCGCGAATCTCGTCGATGATGGGCCGATAATCATCCGGGTTGACGACAACTGCCACATCAGCATGATTCTTCGCCGCCGCTCGAACCATCGCTGGACCACCAATATCAATGAGTTCAACGCCAGGGTCAGACGAGAAGGGATACAGATTCACGATGACAAGATCAATCGGATCAATTCCGAACCTTTCAAGATCTGCCTGATGGCTCGGATCTGACCGGTTCGCAAGAATGCCACCATGAACCTTCGGATGGAGCGTGACGACCCGATGGCCAAGAATTGCCGGGAAACCAGTGATCTCAGCGACGTCAGTCACCGGGACACCCGCTTCAGCAATTACTGATGCCGTTCCGCCTGAGGACAGGAGCGACCAGCCAAGCGTGTGAAGTTCACGCGCGCATTCAGCTACACCGGTCTTGTCGTACACAGAGACAAGAGCGGTTGGCATGTGAAAATCAGCCTAGGTTCGCGACGATTTCTGCCATCAACTCGCCGGCTTCAGTCGGGTTGAGCCCGATCTTTACGCCTGCAGCAGCCAACGCATCCATCTTGCCTTGAGCCGTTCCCTTTCCACCTGAGACGATTGCACCAGCGTGGCCCATCTTTTTGCCAGCCGGAGCGGTCACGCCTGCGATATATGCACTCATTGGCTTCGTCACGTTGGCCTTGATGTATTCGGCTGCCTCTTCTTCCGCTGAGCCACCAATTTCACCAATCATGATGATCGCATGGGTGTCTGGATCGGCTTGGAACTGGCTGAGACAGTCGATGAAGTTTGTTCCAGGAACCGGATCGCCACCAATTCCGACACAAGTTGAAACACCAATTCCCTTCTGCTTCAACTCGTACAACGCCTGATAGGTCAATGTGCCCGAGCGGCTGACAATGCCAACATTTGGACCTTCAGCGGTTGGCGGAAGTGCGATTTCGCCAGCAGTAATTCCGATGTTGCACTTCCCGGGGCTGATGATGCCCGGGCAGTTAGGACCGAGTAGTCGGGTATTCGGGTAGTCAGCAAGCAAGGTGTTGAACACTCTGGCTTCGTCCTGTGCCGGAATGCCTTCGGTGATGCACACGATGAACGACACGCCAGCAGCAGCAGCTTCAAGAATTGCTGCCGGTGCGGCTTTCGGTGGAACAGCAACGAAGGATGCGTCAGCGCCAGTTGCAGCGACCGCATCGGCAACGCTGTCAAAGATTGGGATTCCTTCGACGTCCTGGCCACCCTTGCCCGGAGTCACGCCAGCAACGACATTTGTGCCGTAATCCCGATTTCGAAGACCGTGATACTTGCCCTGTCCGCCGGTGAGACCTTGAACGATGACTTTGGTGTTTTCATTAACGAAAATCGACATGGTGAGACCTCTCAGTTCTTTGCCAGCGCAACGGCGGCGCGGGCAGCGTCAAGCATGGTTGGTTCTGAACGAAGTTTGGATTCGGGAATTCCGGCATCAACAAGGATCTGTCGTCCCTCCTCAGCGTTCGTTCCGTCGAGGCGAATCACAATTGGTGCACGAAGGTCAACACGGCCAAGCGCCTCAACAATGCCCTTCGCTACCTCTTCACCTCGGGTGATACCACCGAAAATGTTGATGAAGATCGATGACACGTTCTGGTCGAAGTTGATGACCTCAAGCGCTGCGGCCATCACGTCCGCATTCGCACCGCCACCGATGTCCAAGAAGTTTGCAGCCGAGCCGCCAACTTGGTTGACGACATCGAGCGTCGACATCGCAAGCCCAGCACCATTGGCAATGATTCCGACGGTGCCATCGAGACCGATGTACTGCAGGTCGTGCGTCTTCGCAAGACGTTCGCGCTCATCGAGTTCTGCTGTCTCGGCATATTCAGCCCACTCGGGATGGCGGAACATTGCGTTTGCATCAAGCGTCACCTTGGCGTCAAGTGCGTGGACCTCACCCGTCGGCTTCAAGATGAGAGGGTTGATTTCGGCGAGGTCAC
>Ga0222714_10002463_pt1 | contig 19568 bp, 19 predicted proteins | sample C33_3DmetaG_FD_165048 | JGI IMG/M metagenome (GOLD analysis project Ga0222714, IMG submission 165048) | Estuarine water microbial communities from San Francisco Bay, California, United States - C33_3D | ecosystem: Environmental > Aquatic > Marine > Unclassified | place: USA: California...
GAGATTGAGATCTGAATCGTGTCAACAAGAAATTCAAGCCCGACAGAAAGTCTGCAGCGGGTGTTTGAATAGGGAAGAACAGCGAGAAAATTGGTCGGGACGGCGGGATTTGAACCCACGACCACTTGACCCCCAGTCAAGTGCGCTACCAGGCTGCGCTACGCCCCGAGATGAGATTTCAACGAGAAATCAGCGATGAATTTCGTGCAGAAAGGATTTTATCTCTATTCGAAGAAAACGGCTCTAATTTTTTCGGTCCGGTATCGAGTCTATACCGATCTCACATTTGTGCCAGCACCGCCTCCAGATCCTTGACCAGTGAACGAATCTCACTGGCATTCACAGCAGGCTTCGCTACTTCCTCAGGACTGTCGGTCATTTTCTGCCGAGCCCCGCCAATCGTGTAGCCTTGTTCGTACAACAAACTCTTTATTTGCCTGATAAGGATGACATCCTGTCGTTGATAGTAGCGACGATTGCCGCGTCGCTTGACGGGCTTCAACTGCGGGAATTCGGCTTCCCAATAACGCAGCACGTGGGGTTTGACTGCACACAACTCCCCCACTTCGCCGATAGTGAAATAGCGCTTGGGGGGAATGGGTGGCAGTTCGTCGTTATTTTTCGGTTCCAGCATAGCTTTCAACTCGGGCTTTTAGCTTCTGACCTGGTCTGAAGGTCACTACTCGTCTGGCTTTAATCGGAATTTCTTCTCCGGTCTTGGGATTGCGTCCGGGACGTTGTTTCTTGTCACGGAGATCGAAATTGCCATATCCGGACAATTTGACTTGCTCGTTGCGCTCCAATGAGACACGGATTTCTTCAAAGAATTGTTCGACGACTTCTTTCGCTTCGCGTTTGTTCAAACCTAACTCTTCGAACAGCCTTTCCGCCATATCGGCTTTGGTGAGTGCGCCATCCGTCATAGTCAATTCCCCAACTAATTCCGCAAATCTGCATTAAATTTATCGTGTAGTGCGTTGACACAGCTACTAATTATTGTATTTATCGCCTCGTCGCTAAGAGTGCGCGAAGGATGCTGCCAAGTCAAGCCTAATGCAATACTTTTTTTGCTTTTTGCGACCGCATCCCCTTGATAAACATCGAATATTCGCAAATCAGTCAGATATTCGCCTGCGTGCTTACGGACTTCAGCCAGAATTTGATCGCTGTGAATGTTTTCATCGATAACAATCGCCAAATCCCGATGCACTTCAGGTTGACGTGACAATTCCTTGACCTGGGCGATTTTGGCCTTGAGTAGCGTTGAGAGCTCTATCTCGAAGAGATAAACGCGGCGGTCTATCCCCAGTTCACGCTGGATTGCAGGGTGAAGGGCTCCCAGATGTCCGATAGTGTTACCACTTATGGTAATTGCCGCACTTTGACCCGGATGCAAGCTGGGATGCTGGGCCGGCATAAAGGCAAATTCGCCAGCCTTGCCGCCCAAATCTAACAGGCTTTCAACATCACCTTTCACATCATAAAAATCACTTAATTCTTTGTTATTATTCCAATTATTAGGATACTTTCTTCCAGCTACCAAGCCAGCCAACCTGGCTTCTTGGGCATAAGCTGACCCGGCTCGTGAAAAGACCAGCCCGGTCTCAAATAACCGGAACCGCTCCTGCTGCCGATTCTCGTTGTATTTCATGCCACTCAACAACCCCGGCAAGAGACTCGGACGCAGCACTGACATGTCGGCTGAGATGGGGTTCTGCAAACGAACGGCCGAGTCCAAGTGCACTTGGGTGACTGTTTCGCAGAGGGTGGGTTCGATAAAGCTGTAGGTGATCACTTCCTGATAGCCCAGGGCCGTGAGCTGGTTTCGGAGGCGATTGAGGTCAAGAAATTGTTCGGACCGTCCTGCCAGCTTCTGTCGGAGCATACCCGGGGTCTTTGGCAGGTGGTTATAACCATAGACTCGAGCGAGTTCCTCGATCAGATCGGCCTCAATCGCGATATCGAAGCGATAGGAAGGCGCCCTAACCCGCATGCTGTTGCCGGATTCACTGAGTAATTCGATGCCCAGTCGGCGCAAAATTTCCTGGGTTTCCGGTTGCGGAATCTGTATGCCCAACAGCTTTGTGATCGCCGCGTAACGCAATTCAATGATAGGCGACTCGGGTAAATCAGCCTGGGCCTCGGTTATCGGTCCCGCTTCTCCCCCCACGATTTCCAGCAGCAACTGGGTAGCACGCTGCAAGGCATGATGCTGCAGTTGGTAATCCACACCGCGTTCGTAGCGGTGAGAAGCGTCGGTATGCATTCCGTAGAGTCTGGCTTTGCCTGCAATATGCAGCGGAGCGAAGAAAGCGCACTCCAGAAACACATCGCGAGTGGACTCAGTTACAGATGTTTCGAGTCCTCCCATGATTCCCGCCATGGCAACCGCCCCTTTTCCGTCGGCAATCACCAGCGTTTCAGCCGTCAGTTCCACCTGTTTACCGTCGAGCAGGGTCAGCTTCTCCTGCGGATTGGCCTGGCGCACTTCGATCCCACCTTGCAGCTTGCCAAGATCGAAAGCATGCAACGGCTGACCCAGTTCGAGCAGAACATAGTTCGTCACATCCACTACCGGATCAATACTACGCAGTCCGCATCGGCGCAGCTTTTCCTGCATCCACGATGGGGACTCTGCATTCAGGTTGATATTACGTACCACTCGGCCCAGGTATCGCGGACAGGCTGCGGTGGCGACGATATTTACGGGTAGGTGATCCGGGATAGTTTCCTGGAATCCTGGAACCTCGGGGTAAGTCACGTCCGTATTTGTGAGTACACCCACCTCGCGGGCGAGACCCATGATGCTGAGACAGTCCCCGCGATTCGGAGTAAGGTCCAGTTCAATGCTGTTGTCATCGAGCGCGAGCAGAGAGCGGATATCGGCTCCAGGCTGTGCTGTATTTTCCAAAATCAGCAAACCATCAGACGATTCTGCTAGCCCCAGTTCTTCCGCTGAGCACAACATACCCGAGGACTCAATTCCGCGAATTTTGGCTGCCTTGATCTCGATATTGGGGGCATCGCCCGGCGTAACAATTTCTGCGCCTACACGCGCGAACGGAACTTTGATACCGACGCGAACGTTGGGCGCACCGCACACTACCTGATGAGTAGTCTGGCCATCAGCCACCTCGCAAACGCGTAACTTGTCTGCATCAGGATGGGGGTTAACTGCGAGCACCTCGCCCACCACCACACCGGTGGATTGCCGCGCAATCGGCGTGACACTGTCGACCTCGAGTCCGGCCATTGTCAGTTGTTCTGTCAGTTGCCGGGTATCCAATGCTGGATTCACCCACTCTCGCAACCAATGCTCGCTGATTATCATGCGCTCTACAGGCCCCAGGCGCTTGCTCCAGCGCCTGTTGTTCTAATTAAATTGTCGTAAAAAGCGTAAGTCATTCTCGAAATACATGCGCAGGTCGGACACACCGTAGCGCAGCATCGCGAGCCGCTCAACACCCATGCCAAAAGCAAAGCCGTTGTAATTCGTTGAATCGATATTCGACATTTCAAGCACGCTTGGATGCACCATTCCGCATCCCATCACTTCGAGCCAACCGCTATGACTGCAAATCCGGCAACCCTTCCCGGCGCAGGCTACGCACCCCATATCGACTTCAGCAGAAGGTTCAGTAAACGGGAAATAGGAAGGCCTGAAACGCACAGGCATCTCCTGTTCAAAGAAGGCATGCAAGAACTCTTCGACTGTGCCTTTCAGGTCGGCGAAACTAACCGTCTCGTCGATGAGCAATCCTTCGACCTGATGGAACATGGGAGTATGAGTGAGATCAGAGTCACAGCGATAGACACGGCCAGGGCAAATCATCCGAAATGGTGGTTTGCTCGTTTCCATAACTCGTACCTGTACCGGTGATGTGTGCGTACGCAGCACCGTGCCAGGATCGATATAAAACGTGTCGTGCATCGCTCGGGCGGGATGGTGACCAGGAATATTCAACGCCTCGAAGTTATGGTAGTCATCTTCGATTTCCGGTCCTTCTGCTACGTCATAGCCTGCAGACGCGAAAATCTCACTGATACGATTGATCGTTATGGTGATCGGATGCAGCCCACCCGCACTCTGACGACGCCCCGGCAGAGTGACATCAATGGTTTCACGCGCCAATTGCTCACTGAGACTCGCGGTGATAAGCGCGCTCTTTCGCGCATCCAGCGCTTCCTGAACCTGGCGCTTGGCGATGTTAATTACTTCTCCAGCTGCGGGTCGCTCCGCCGCCGGCAAGTGGCCCAGATTTTTTAGCAGTGCAGTGAGAGTGCCTTTCTTGCCCAGATAATGCACACGCAACGACTCCAGTGATTTCTCATCACCGGAGTCGCTTATTGCTTGCAGGGCTTCCGCAAGAAGGGAATCGGTATCTGCCATGAGCCGCTTCCGCGCAGAAAGTTTAGGCGACCAGGCTTGATTTGGCCTGATTCACAATCGCCGAAAAAGCTGATTTGTCATGCACCGCCAGATCAGCGAGCACACGTCGATCCACTTCGATATTGGCTTTCTTCAGACCCGCAATCAGTTGGCTGTAGCTGATGCCATTTTCACGAGCCTGGGCGTTGATGCGCGTGATCCACAATGCACGGAATTCACGCTTCTTTACACGGCGGTCACGATAGGCATATTGGCCTGCTTTCGTAACTGCCTGCACGGCAACGCGGTAGATGCGGCTACGCGCACCGTAATACCCTTTTGCCTGTTTCAACACTTTCTTGTGACGTCGGTTAGCAACGACGCCGCGTTTTACTCGAGCCATGATTATTCTCCTGAGATAGACCGATTATTTTTCGCGAAGCATGCGTTTTACGCCGGGTAAATCAACTGCATTAACAGCCGATGTTCCTCGTAATTGACGCTTTCGCTTGGTAGTCATCTTGGTCAGGATGTGACTCTTGTAAGCGCTCTTGCGTTTAAAGCCGGAACCGGTTTTTTTGAACCGTTTCGCAGCTCCACGGTGGGTTTTCAATTTTCCTACTGACATAGCGTGTAACTCCGCATTTGCATCACCGTCAGGTGTGCTTTTGATAAAATTTCCAACAAGCAAAAAGGCCAGTGTCCATTAATCCGTCAGGATCAATGGACACTGACCCTTGTACTCGTTAGCGTTTTTTAACCGGCGCCAGTACCATGACAATTTGCCGGCCTTCCATCTTGGGATCCTGTTCAACAGTGCCGTATTCAGCGAGATCCGTTCGGATCCGATCAACGAGCTCCTGCCCAAGATGTTGATGGGCTAGTTCCCGGCCGCGGAATCGCAATGAAACCTTGGCCTTGTCCCCATCTGTCAGGAAACGTATCAGGTTGCGTAGTTTTACCTGATAATCCCCTTCTTCCGTCCCTGGTCGAAACTTGATTTCTTTAACTTGAATTCTTCGCTGCTTCTTCTTGTTCGCAGCCTTTTGCTTCTTCAGATCGAATATGTGTTTGCCATAGTCCATGATCTTGCAGACTACGGGATCCGCATCTGGAGCAATCAACACCAGATCGAGCTTCGCCTGTGCAGCGGCAGCACGCGCCTCTTCGATCGATACAACCCCCAGCTGTTCGCCATCTTCGCCTACCAGCCGAACTGGATCGGCTTCGATAAACTCATTGATGATGGGCTTTTTTGAGCTACTCCTCATGATAAGCGCGAGCGCGTCAACCTCATATTCGATACCTTAGAAACTGTACATTGTCGCAGCCAACAGGCTGCCCTGTTTAATTTGCACCGCGGCCAAGAAGGGCAACATCCTGGCTTAAGTGAGTGCAAAAGTCATCGAATGTCATTGTTCCCAGGTCTTCACCTCCGCGCTTGCGAACCGCCATTGTACCGGATTCCACTTCTTTATCGCCTACCACGAGTATGAAGGGAATCTTCTGGAGCGTGTGCTCGCGGATTTTAAAGCCGATCTTTTCATTTCTCAAGTCTGCTGTGACCCTAAACCCTTTATTTTTCAAGGATTCTTGCAGTTTTTGACAGTATTCTGTCTGCTTGTCAGTGATATTGAGAATAACCACCTGCTCCGGAGCCAGCCACGAAGGCATGGCGCCGGCAAAATGCTCGATTAATATGCCGATAAAGCGCTCGAACGAGCCCAACACGGCGCGGTGCAGCATCACTGGCACTTTGCGACTGCTGTCCTCTGCCACGTATGAGGCGCCCAGACGGCCCGGCGTGAAGAAATCCAGCTGGATCGTGCCACACTGCTGGACTCTGCCCATGCAATCTTTCAGGGAATATTCAATTTTCGGCCCGTAGAAAGCGCCCTCGCCTGGTACTAGCTCCCAGGGCTTGCCGGTTGCATTCAGGGCATCCTTGAGCGCCTGTTCCGCACTGTCCCATAACTCGTCGGCGCCGACCCGTTTTTCCGGTCTCGTGGACAGTCGCAGAATCACATCATCGAAGCCGAAGTCATGGTAGACCGCGAACAGCAAGTCCATGAATTCCGCTACTTCGCTCTGGATCTGTTCTTCCGTGCAGAAGATATGGCCATCATCCTGCACAAAGCTACGCACACGCATCAGTCCATGCATGCTCCCTGACGGCTCATAACGGTGACAGGAGCCAAATTCGGCGAGTCGCAAGGGTAGCTCACGATAGCTTTTCAGGCCCTGGTTGAAGACCTGAATGTGGCAGGGGCAGTTCATGGGCTTGATGGCATACATCCGGTTGTCGGATTCGACACTGAACATCTCATCGGCAAATTTGGCCGCGTGTCCGGATTTCTCCCACAGACTGTAATCCACCAGCTGCGGGGTGTGCACTTCCCGGTAGTTGTGAGCATTCTGGACTTTGCGCATATAGTCCTGAATGAGCTGATAAATGGTCCAGCCGCGAGGGTGCCAGAATGGCATGCCGGGCGCTTCTTCCTGGAAATGGAACAGGCTCAGCTGCTTGCCAAGTTTGCGATGGTCTCGCTTCTCGGCTTCTTCGAGGCGTTGCAGATAGAGTTTCAGATCTGCCTTCGACCCCCATGCGGTACCGTAGATGCGTTGCAGCATTTCCTTGCTGGCATCTCCGCGCCAATAGGCGCCAGCTACAGAAGTTAGCTTGAACGCCTTGAATTTACCTGTGCTGGGAACATGCGGGCCTCGACAGAGATCGATAAACTCACCCTGACGATAGAAAGACAAGTCTTCATCTCCAGGAATCGATTCGATAATCTCAACCTTGTAGTCCTCCCCCATCTCCTTGAACATGGCAATGGCTTCGGGACGGCTCATCACGGAACGTTCAACAGCCAGATTTTCACCCACGATCTCTTCCATCTTCTTCTCGATGGCCTGCAGGTCTTCAGGGGTAAAGGGGCGGGAATACGAGAAATCGTAGAAAAACCCATCCTCCACAACCGGTCCGATCGTCACCTGCGCCTCAGGAAAAAGCCGCTGTACGGCCTGTGCCATCAAGTGGGCACAGGAGTGGCGGATGACTTCAATGCCAGACGCATCCCGCTCGGTGATGATGGCGATCTCGGCATCGTCGGCAACTACATGGGAGGTATCCACCAGTTTGCCGTCTACCCGGCCTGCCAGCGCTGCTTTCGCGAGACCGGCTCCGATAGACTGGGCGATCTGATCAATAGTTACAGCAGTATCAAAATCTCGAGTACTGCCATCGGGGAGGGTAATTCGTGGCATTTTCTGTCCAAATTCCAGGCACCGAAGACCCCCGCCGGGGGCTTCAGGACGTTTCAAACCAATGATTTGTCTCAATCTATGGAATGGTAGGCACGACCAGATTCGAACTGGTGACCTCTACCATGTCAAGGTAGCGCTCTAACCAACTGAGCTACGCGCCTGCGAATTCTTTCGGCATCGCTCCCGATAGAAAAGACTGGCGATTATACGGAATACGACCAGAGAAAGTCGATGCCTTTATGCGTTTTGGGTGATTCAAGTTATTGCTTTAACAGTTGATTCTTGAGCTCCGCCAGCTTGTCCCGGGTAGCCGCTGCCTCTTCAAAGGCGAGATTTTTCGCCTGTTCGTACATCAGGGCCTCGAGACGGGCTATTTGCTCTGTCAATTGCCCCGGTTCGGTAAAATCGAGTTGCCCATAGGCTCCCGCCTTCTCCGTCACTCCCCGGTGGCGCACCCTGAGCTTGGAGCCCGGGACGGCATAGGCTCCTTCCATGACATCCAGAACCCGCTTCTGCACACCGCTGGGCGTGATATTGTGTTGCTTGTTGAAAGCGACCTGGACTTCCCTGCGCCGGTTCGATTCTTCGATGGCGCGTTGCATTGATCCGGTAATTGCATCGGCATAGAGAATCGCCTTGCCTCCGAGGTTGCGAGCAGCACGGCCGATAGTCTGTATCAGAGAGCGCTCGGAGCGCAGGAATCCTTCCTTATCCGCGTCCAGCACAGCGACCAATGCAACTTCCGGGATATCCAATCCTTCTCGCAGCAGATTTATGCCGACCAGCACATCGAAGATTCCCAATCGCAAGTCCCGCAAAATTTCCGTGCGTTCGACAGTCTCGATATCTGAATGCAGGTACCGCACTTTCACGTCGTGCTCACCCAGATAGTCTGTTAGATCTTCCGCCATGCGTTTGGTCAGCACAGTCACAAGCACACGCTCCTGCTGAGCGACGACACGCTTCACTTCAGACAACAGATCATCAACCTGGGTGGTGGCTGGTCGCACTTCCAATTCCGGATCGATCAGTCCAGTTGGCCTCACGACTTGTTCGACACGTTGGCCTTCATGCGCTTCTTCGTATGGACCTGGAGTCGCCGATACGAAGATGATCTGAGGTGTCATCATCTCCCACTCCTCAAACCGCAGCGGTCTGTTATCGAGCGCCGATGGGAGTCGAAAACCGTATTCCACCAGGGTTTCCTTGCGCGATCGGTCGCCCTTGTACATCGCGCCGAGTTGCGGAATGGAGACATGGGACTCATCGGCTATGACGAGCGCATTTGGAGGCAGGTAATCATACAAAGTCGGGGGTGGCTGGCCCGCCTCCCGACCGGATAAATAGCGGGAATAGTTCTCAATTCCGTTGCAGTAGCCCAATTCGCGAATCATTTCCAGATCATAGCGAGTACGTTGCTCCAATCGCTGCGCCTCCACCAGACGATTATTGCTGCGCAGATAATCGAGTCGGATCTTGAGCTCCTCATTGATGTGATCCAGTGTACCAAGCAGTTTTTCCCGGGGAGTCACGTAGTGAGATTTAGGGAATACAGTCAGTCGTGGCACTTCCTTTATTACAGCCCCGGTGAGCGGATCGAAATAGGAAAGCTTCTCAATTTCGTCGTCGAAGAGCTCGATACGAATCGCATTACGCTCCGATTCGGCAGGGTAGATATCAATCACATCACCGCGAACACGGTAGGTAGCGCGTCGTAGCTCCATGTCGTTGCGAGTGTATTGCAAATCGGTCAGGCGCTTCAGCAGATTGCGCTGATCAATCTTGTCTCCTCGGTCAAGATGAACAACCATCTGCAGATAGGATCCAGGATCCCCAGACCATAGATGGCAGAAACCGTCGCTACAACGATGACATCCGGTCGCTCCAGGAGTGCCTTGGTTGCAGACAGTCGCATCTGCTCGATATGGTCATTGATTGAGGCATCTTTCTCGATATAAAGATCAGAAGATGGCACATAGGCTTCCGGCTGGTAATAGTCGTAATAGGAAACGAAGTACTCCACGGCATTGTCGGGAAAGAATTCACGGAACTCGCCATAGAGCTGCGCCGCCAGCGTCTTGTTTGGCGCCATTACCAGAGTCGGCCGCTGCAAACGAGCGATGACATTGGCTATTGTGAAGGTCTTGCCGGAGCCGGTCACGCCCAGCAGGGTCTGGGCGTGCAAGCCATCCTCCAGCCCCGTGATCAGCGCCTCGATGGCTTGCGGCTGATCGCCGGCCGGCTTGAAAGCAGAATGGATCATGAAGCGGGTCGACATCGCTATTCCTGGGTGCTGGATGCAAACCGTTAAGGTTACCTCAAGACCCGCTGCAAGGTGTAGTCAGAGTTGACCCGACCCGGTTTTCTCATTAGTATACGCGCGGTTTGCAGGCTTACGCCTGCACCGCAGGTACGTTCTGCTGCCCAATAGCTCAATGGTAGAGTAGGTGACTGTTAATCACTTGGTTCCTGGTTCGAGTCCAGGTTGGGCAGCCATTCTCCCCCTCCCTTTTTACCAGATTTCCCAATTTGCCGATCTTGTGAATTTCCCGGCGTACTCCCGGCAGATCGTATAGCGTCTGCGGCAGTTCACTGACGCAGGCTCAGCATCGATTTGACTCACCAATTCCCGTTCATCAGTGGTTAAGCCGCTACCGAATATTGTATAGTTACGACCCTGTTGAGTGCCCGTTGCGGCAATATTTGGAGATTACATCGTATGCGCACGCTTTTAATCGCACTGATCTTGACCTTCAGCGCTGCCGCCGCAGCCCAGGATAACCCTGTCGTCGTCATGGAGACCAACAAGGGCACTGTCAAAATCGAGCTCTGGGCGGACAAGGCCCCGATATCGGTTGCCAATTTTTTGCGCTACACCGATAACGGCTTTTTTGACGGGCTCATCTTCCACCGGGTAATTCCCGGTTTCATGATTCAAGGCGGAGGCTACAGTCCGGATCTCGTGCAGAAGTCGACTTACGAAGAAATCAAGAACGAAGCCCGCGCCGATACTCCCAATGCACGCGGCACGCTGGCAATGGCCAGAACCAATGTCGTCGACAGCGCTACCAGCCAATTCTTTATCAATCTTGTCGACAATAATTTCCTGAATCACACCGATGAAACACCTCGCGGCTTTGGCTATGCCGTATTTGGTGAAGTAATCGAGGGGATGGAAGTAGTCGACGCGATTGCCGGCGTAGCAACCGGACCCGGTCGGGGTGGGATGCAGGACGTGCCGCGCGAGCCGGTCGTTATCAATTCCCTGAGTCGCGCCAAATAACCGCCAGGTCGACCCTTGCGTGGCCTGAAACGGGCCACGCAATCACGGGAAGTTCTGGGCTACGAAGCCGGATCCTTGAATAGCTGTGTGATCTTCGCGCGCGAAGCTGGTTTCACGGATTCCTGCTCGAGTATTTCTTGTTGATGATCCCACAGCGGATCGGCGATTTCCTGCTTCGGCTCAAACCCATCGACAGCGGCAATAAGTAAACTTCTGATCTCGTGCAGATTCATCTCGCGGCACGCGAGTTCCAAGCGTTCCAACATCGTACTCAGTTTGTCCCAGGTTAGGCTCGCTTCTTGTGCACGCATGATCTTGGGATGCTCGGTGCCGGTAACATCCTCTCCAATCAACAATTCCTCGTACAGCTTTTCGCCCGGCCGCAAGCCTGTGTATTCGATGGCAATGTCGCCACGGTAGGAATTCTCGTCACGAACATCGTATCCCATCAGATGCACCATCTTCTTGGCGAGATCGACGATTCGGATCGGTTCGTGCATATCCAGCACAAACACATCACCACCTGTGCCCATCGAACCGGCCTGAATCACCAGTTGCGCCGCCTCTTGCACTGTCATGAAATAACGTGTCACCTCGGGGTGCGTAACGGTAACCGGTCCACCCCGGCTAATCTGGCGCCGGAACAGCGGCACCACCGATCCCGATGAGCCCAGCACATTGCCGAATCGCACCATACTGAATTTCGTCGAACTGCCTTTCTGCGCCAGCGCCTGCAGCACCTGTTCCGCAAAACGCTTTGTCGCTCCCATGAAGTTAGTTGGGCGAACTGCCTTGTCGGTAGATATCAAGACGAAGTTTTTGACATGGTGCAGCTCGGCCGATTGTGCCGCAATCAACGTGCCGAAGATGTTGTTCTGAACCGCTTCCACGATGTTTTTCTCCACCATGGGAACCTGTTTGTAGGCCGCCACATGATAGACAGTATCTACGTCGAATTGCTTAAGCGCATGCTCAATCTGAACTCGATTGCAGACTGACCCTAGCAGGGCATGAATCTCTATTGCTTGGTTTTCGGCCGCTCCAAGTTTCTCCCTCAACTCGTTCTCCAGCTTGTACAACCCGAATTCGAAGGTGTCCAGCAAGATGAGGCGGGCTGGCGCGATCATGATAATCTGACGACACAACTCAGACCCGATCGATCCTCCGGCGCCGGTAACCATGACCGATTTGCCCTTGATACAGGCATCGAGCAACTCCGGATTTGGAGGCACGATATCCCGACCTAACAAGTCTTCGATGTCGATATCCCGCACGTCATCAACACCCGCCTTGCCCGACATCATGTCAAACAGGTCGGGTACGGTTTTGACGTGGACAGGCAGATGCTCCAGTCGATTCAAGATTTCCTTGCGCTCGGCATGTGTCGCCGAAGGGATCGCCAGCAGAATCTGCCGAACCGCGAATCGTTCAATCAACTCGTAGAGCGCATTCGGGCTGTGCACGCGAATGCCATGCACCGTGCTACCGAGCATGCGATGACTGTCGTCGACAAAAGCGACTGGTCGGTACTGATCGCCATTTTGCAGGGCAACAACCAATTGCATACCAGAGCTACCTGCGCCGTAGATAATGACCGGTTGCTTGGGACGGAAATTCTGAATCAGACTCTGCAGGAATACTTTGGCGAAGAAGCGACTGCCGCCGACGAACAGCAGTGCAATCATCCAGTAAATGGGCAGTAACGAATATCCGGTGGCGAGCGATATCTGGGAAAACACATAGGCTGCGGCCAGCATGCAGGTTGAGATCGTGACCCCCTGCAGTACCAGAAAACCAGACTGCAAGCCCATGTAAAGCACGATGGCCCGATACAGGCCGACGCGGATAAAGACGAGGATAGTGCTGGCGGTGGCTATTCCCACATAGAAATAGAAGCGCTGGGGCATGGCGAGAATATCCTCGCCGAGCAAGGCAAACGCACACGACAGGGCTGCCACCAGCATGGCACAGTCCGCGACCATCATGAGGATCTGTCTGACAGAGCGTGACATGGTAACTGTGTTTAGATGCATCGTTTCTCAGAACCTGTGTTTTGCGAGCTTGCTAGGCCGTTTCAGTCTGGGTCGATGACCGCCCTGCGATCCCCGGGACTCCTGCCGCATTCTTGGCGGCGAGAACCATCAAGGGTACTACACCCACGAGCGTCAGATACATCCCCCACTCCGGGGCGACGGTTGTCATCCACGCCAGCGGCGCCAACCAGAAAAGGTTGATGAGTATGACTATTATCGTCACTTTGGCGTGACTCTTGTAGCGTCTGGCAGCGTGCTGGTAGGCGTGCAGAGAGTGTCCTTCGTACCATTTTTCACCGCGCACAAACCGGCGCACCAGGGTTACGCTGGCATCGGCGATAAATACACCGAGCAGTAACACCCATGTCCAGACCTGCATCGAGCCATGCTGCAAACTCAATAGCGCCAGAATACCGAGCGCGAATCCGGAAAAACCGCTACCGACGTCCCCCATGAAGATGCGAGCGGGTGGCCAATTCCACACGAGAAAGCCCAACCCCGCGCCCAGCAACACCGCCGATAGCTGAGCCAGCGCAACGTCGTCGGCCTTTATAGCAAGCAATAGTGACATAGCTGTGACACAGACCAGCTCAGCGCCTGCTATACCGTCAATACCATCCATGAAATTGTACAGATTGAGTAGCCAGACGAGTGCAATTACCGCCAACGCATTCAAAATCCAGGAGCTTGGCAGCACCCAGCTGGCAAAGTGGATCTGTGGGACAGTTCCCAGCCAGGCCACGGACCAGATTGCCGCCAGCAATTGCAGAGGCAGGCGCCAGCTCACATCCAAATGACGCCAGTCATCAACGAATCCCAGCCCACCGATAAATACCGCACCCAGCGCTGCCAGACATTCGTTTGCGGCGAGCCGTCCTTGCGCAAAAAGGGCGAGTACTGCGAAGAGATAAATGAGCGCAATTGCTATACCACCACCCACGGGTACGGGTGTTGTGTGAGCGCTGCGCAGCACTGGGATATCCAGTATCTGCTCGCGTAAGGCGAAACGCCGCACCAGGCCGGTGAGCAGCGCTACGAACACGAAGGCGCCAAGCAGGAGCGATAACGTCGGCATGAGTTAACTCACCGGGGTCATGACATTGTCGCTATTATAGTCCCCTTCCGATAATTTTCATCAATAAAATCAGGCACTTTCGTTTAAATGTGAAAGTGCCTGAAAGGCGCCCTGCTACTCATCCGTAATCAGGATACGGTGTCGATTCTTTTCGACAGTCGCTGCGCCGATGCCTTGAACTTCAATCAGTTCATCCACTGAACGGAATTTGCCAAACATCTCCCGGTAAGCCACGATTTCCTTGGCTTTTACCAGACCGACTCCGTCCAGCGCCTCCGCAATAGCGGTGGCATCGGCGGCATTGATATCGAGGGTAGCCACTTGCTCAGTCACATCCGGCGTGTCTTCTGCCGCCAGTGTCAACGGCGAAAACGCCAGCACGAGGCTTATCAGCATCGCTTTCATACAGAATGTCTTAGTCATAGAAATATCCTTATCGCTGATGATTGAATGCAGGCCCCGATATGCTCCGTCAAGCCTGCATCAAAAAGTCTAGCAAAGAACCTAGCGAACGCTAGCTATGGCTAAATTAAACTCCTGCAATACGGCCGCAGGGGATGCGGCCTGTGTGATTGGCCTTCCAACTACGAGATAGTCGCTCCCATTGAGTATGGCTTGCGCCGGACCGATAACCCGTTTCTGATCACCCGCTGCGTCTTCCGGACGGCGAATCCCCGGGGTGACAAGGCAAAATTCGGGCGACAACTGCGCCCGCAATATTTCCGTCTCGGCAGCGGAACAGACAACTCCATCCAATCCTGCATTCTGGGCCAGCAAGGCCAGTCTGCTTACCTGCTGTTCGGGGGTCGCTGTTATTCCTACCTGCCGCAAATCCTCTTCGCCAAGGCTGGTGAGAACCGTGACGGCAACGAGCAAAGGCCGGCTGACACCAAATTCCTCGAGCGCCTGTCGCGACTGTTCAAGCATCGCCAAGCCGCCCGAGGCGTGCACATTGAGCATCCACACCCCCAACTCGGCCGCCACTTTGACTGCCCGCGACACGGTGTTGGGAATGTCGTGAAACTTCAGATCCAGAAAAACATCGAAGCCCTCTGCAATCACCGCTCGCACTAGCGCCGGTCCGCAAGCAGTGAATAATTCCTTGCCAATTTTCACGCGACACTGCGCGGGATCCAGTTGTGCGAGGAAAGCCAGCGCCTGTTCCGCGCTGTCAAAATCGAGTGCCACGATAATCTGCTTGTTGTTTACTTTGTCCACACTATCCTCTCAATCCGGGCTATTACGTCTTATCACTCTCCGTGATGGGTTTGCTCTTGTCCCACACCTTGCAACTGGGGCAGAGCCAGTAGAGATTGCGCGACTCATATCCACAGTGATGACAGCGGAATGCCGCCTTGCGCTGCTGCATTTTGTGTACGACTTGCTGTAGCAATTCGATCGTGGCTGAATCTGGCGTAATTGTAGCGTCAACTGCCTGCAGACGCAGTAATTCAACGATTGCAGCCAGATTCGGTTGCTCGCGTAGTTTCTCGGCGAGAAACTCTGCCGCCGCCGCATTGCCATAGAGTGATTGCTTCAGTTCTGCGAGCGCAAGAACCAGTTTGACATCAGCGACTTGTTGGGAAAATTTATGGAGAAGCAGCTCATAGTCGGCCATGCGTCCCAGATGTCGGTAGCATGCTTCGAACTGAGGTAGCAGTTGACTGGTAAATTCCGGGCTGCTGGACTGTATGCGAGCCAATTCCTTGAGCGCGGCGGCGTAATTGCCAAAGTGATGCTCCACCTTGACGAGAATCATTGAGGCACGGCGATGTTTCCGATCGAATGTGAACGCTCGACGGGCTTGATCCTTGGCAGCCTGGTACTGATTCTGCGCAATTCTCAGCTCCGCCAGCTCACAGCAGTAGTGGGCCGCTGCAGTTCGCAATTCCGCATCACGCTTGAAGGCGGAGTTCGTCAATAGACGAGTGCTGCAGGCAATCGCATTCTCCCACTCTTTTTCAGTCTGATAAATCGTGATGAGATGTCGCAACGCATCCCATTTGGCCGGCGTGTCTTCATTCAGTAAATCATTCAGAAGCCGTTCAGCCCGATCCAGCAATCCTGCAGAAATATAATCAGTCGCAAGCTGTAGTCGTGTTGAATCGGAAAATTCCCGTGAGACATCAGGTCGCGCGAGCAATGCCTGATGCACCTTGATGGCCTTGTCGACCTTGCCGCGCCGCCGCAGCAAAGCACCCAGCGCCAGATGCGTTTCGGGCGTATCACCCGTCGCCTCGAGTGAATTAATAAAGGTATCTATCGCCTCATCAGGTTCATCGTTCAGCAGATAATTCAGACCCACGAAATAATCACTGAATACATCGTGACTGGGTCGGCGCTTGCGGCGACTGGATCGCCGGACACGACCCAATAGCCAGCCGCAAGCTATCGCCAGCAACAGGAGTAGATATATGCCGAGACCATCCATTAATGCTTGACCCTGAATTACTTGTCCTTCAGAGAACCAGAACGTAATTTGTTCAGTTCCTGCTTCGTTTGCTCAAGTTGCCGTGTGAGCCGTCGGGTTTCAACTCTGGACTTCAGATTTCGCACCAGGCCCATTCCGAGCACGAGGCCAGTGATCCCACCGGTGACAAAAGCCCCAATGATCCAGACCGACACTGGCTGAGCGGCGATCTGCCAGTTCGCGAACCTGATCGTAACTGGTGTGGTATTAAAATAGGAGAACGTGATGCTGGCGATGAACACCAGCAGGAGAAACAGACCCGAGAGCACTTGTGCAAGCTTACGCATAGACGATTTATGTCAGCAGAAGATTTCGAGAAATCTCGCCTTTGTAGTGTAATCCACACCTGATTTTACCGAAAGAAAAAACGGCATAACCTGTCCAGGTTATGCCGTTTTCAAAGAAGCGGATTCAATGCTGATTTAAAACTGGGATTCGGTCATCATGCTCGAATTGACGCGATCCCTCAGTTCCTTACCAGGCTTGAAATGTGGCACGTATTTACCGCTCAATGCAACCGGTGTTCCGGTTTTGGGATTGCGGCCAATGCGAGGCACACGGTAATGCAGCGAGAAACTTCCAAATCCTCGAATCTCGATTCTGCCGCCCTCAGCGAGCACCGAAGACATGTACTCGAGTACGGCCTTGACCGCGAGTTCCACGTCCTTCGACGACAACTGGGTCTGCTGCGCCGCAATTCGATCAATGAGTTCAGACTTCGTCATACTAACCCCCTGCACCAGTGCTTTGCCGGAGCCATTTTCTGGCTCCGGCAGTGCTCAGAACTTTTCAGTTCACCACATACTACCACTAATGTCGTCTAACTAACCCTTGTCCAGCTGAGCCTTGATCAGGTCACCGATTGTGCTCGGAGAGACATCACCGGCATCCTGCTTGTGGTCCTGAATCGCGGCTTTTTCATCATCGATTTCGATGGCCTTCACAGACAGGCTTAATACGCGGTTCTTACGATCAACGCTGATGATCTTGACTTCAATTTCATCACCTTCATTCAGCGTATTTCGAACATCTTCCACCTTGTCGCGGCTGATTTCAGAAGCACGCAATACTCCTTCGACACCTTCCTGCAAGGTAATGGTTGCAGATTTTGCATCGACTGATGTGATTTTGCCCTTCACGATGCTGCCTTTCTCAAATTCGGACACGTAGCTCATGAAAGGATCACCTTCCAGTTGCTTGATACCGAGTGAAATGCGCTCACGCTCAGGATCAATGGACAGAATGACTGTCTCGATCTCATCGCCTTTCTTGTATTGACGGACGGCTTCTTCGCCGGGCTCATCCCAGGAGATATCAGACAGGTGTACGAGACCATCGATATTGCCATCGAGACCGATGAAAATGCCGAAATCGGTAATCGACTTGATGCTGCCGGTAATCTTGTCACCTTTCTTGAAGTTCTCTGCAAAGCCATCCCAGGGGTTTTGATAGCACTGTTTGATACCCAGGGAGATTCGGCGACGCTCTTCATCAATGTCGAGAATCATGACATTGACTTCATCACCAAGCTGCACCACTTTTGAAGGATGGATATTTTTGTTCGTCCAGTCCATTTCAGAAACGTGAACGAGACCTTCTACGCCCTCTTCCAGTTCAGCGAAACAACCATAGTCAGTCAGGTTAGTAACGATTGCCTTGACCACTGTATTTTCAGGATAGCGATTCTTGATAGCCACCCAGGGATCTTCACCCAATTGCTTGAGGCCGAGAGATACTCGATTGCGATCGCGATCGTATTTGAGGACTTTGACGTCGATCTCATCGCCTACATTGACGATTTCGCTTGGATGCTTGATACGCTTCCATGACATATCGGTGATGTGCAGGAGACCATCCACACCGCCGAGGTCAACGAAGGCACCGTAATCGGTGAGATTCTTGACGATACCCTTGACTGACATACCTTCCTGCAGCTTCTCCAGCAAGGCATCCCGTTCTTCGGTGCTCACTGATTCCAGAACAGCACGACGTGAAACGACCACGTTATTGCGTTTGCGGTCCAATTTGATCAGTCGGAATTCGAGCTGCTGACCTTCCAGATGCAGGGTATCCCGCACAGGACGCACATCAACCAGAGAACCTGGCAGGAACGCGCGGATATTATTGAGGTCGACAGTAAAGCCACCCTTGACCTTGCCATTGATGATACCGGTAACGATATCGTTCTTCTCATAGGCCGCTTCCAGTTCCATCCAGGATTCGGAACGCTTGGCCTTTTCACGGGAAAGACGCGTCTCGCCGAAGCCGTCTTCAACGGTCTCCAGTGCCACTTTGACGACATCACCTACGGAAAGATCGAAATTGCCCTGTTCATCCAGGAACTGAATGCGAGGAATAACCCCCTCTGACTTGAGTCCCGCGTGGACGGTAACCCAATCGGAATCGATGTCAATTACGGTGCCATTGACGATCGCACCGGGAGTCATATCGATTTCGTTTAAACTTTGTTCGAATAAATCTGCAAAACTTTCGCTCATTATAAATTCCAATTTATCAATAAGTTATAATATTTATCTTATGTATATTATAACTTTCCGCACTCCAGCAGTTGCGGGGTTATTCACAGTAAGCTCCAAAATAGCCAATACTGGTGATGCCGGTTTGGAACGGGTTTTCACTACGTGTCCAGGGTGGGCAATTGTGCCGTTACTAGCTCCAGCACTCGCGCAACGACTGCAGCGAGATCCAGATCTGTAGTATCCAGGACAGTGGCGTCTTCAGCGGGTTTCAGAGGAGATATCGCGCGTAAACTGTCACGCTCGTCGCGCTCTTTTAGGTCTCGCAAAAGGTCGGGCAGAATAGCACCAATACCCTTACCTATCAACTGCTTATATCGCCGTTTTGCACGTTCTTCCACTGCCGCTGTGAGGAAGATCTTTACCTCGGCATCGGGGAAAACCACCGTACCCATGTCGCGGCCATCGGCGACGAGGCCGGGAGGTTGCCTGAAGGCGAGCTGCCGCTCAAGCAGCGCAGTTCTTGCAGCCGGAATCCCGCCGACCCGGGATGCCATGTCGCTGCCTGCGTCGGTACGTATGGCCAGAGTCACG
>Ga0222714_10002464_pt1 | contig 19552 bp, 13 predicted proteins | sample C33_3DmetaG_FD_165048 | JGI IMG/M metagenome (GOLD analysis project Ga0222714, IMG submission 165048) | Estuarine water microbial communities from San Francisco Bay, California, United States - C33_3D | ecosystem: Environmental > Aquatic > Marine > Unclassified | place: USA: California...
CTTGGGCTTTGGCTGTGTTTCGTCATAAGGTGAAGGAAATGCAGTACAAGCGTTGCCACGACCTCAACGAAATTGGTGGAGAGCAGGAAGAGAACGCCCGCCTCAAAGCCGAGGTCGAGAGGCTGACGGAACTTAACGCTACGCTTTCTCTGCGTTATGACGCTACCAAAAGTATGCTTGATGGGTGTGCGAAAGAAATCGAAGAAATGGAAGCCGAGGTCGAGAGGCTGACCAATCTTAACTTTGAATATATGAACAAAGGCAACTCACATCAAGATTGGATTGATGGAAAGGATTTCACAAAATGAGCGATATCGCCTGTCATTGCGGTAAGCGTGGTGCGTTGTTCGCCAAGGATGACCACAGCCTATTTCGTTACCACCTATGCCGTGAACACCTAGACCCTGTGCGTGTGGCTAACGCAGGGCTTTCTGAATCGCAGTTCCCTCCGTCCATGCCAGCCATCTTCCGTGACACGGATATCAAGCGTCTGCACGATAAGATTAAGGATAATATCGACTGGAGACCCGAAGGAGATAAGACTGGATTGCTCATCCACGGCACTACAGGCGTGGGCAAGACCAGAGCCTTGTGGGAGATTGTCCGCAGGATGTGGGTTCAGAAAACAAGACAGGATGTCAATATGCCTTACCTGTTCCTTACGATGCGTAAAATCGAGTCTATGATTGAGCAGGGTTTCGACACCAAGAAACACGGCACGATGCTTGAAAGCCTAATCGAACACCCTTTGCTGGTCATTGATGACTTGGGGAAGGAAAGGCTGACCTCACGAATGGCTTCCGACCTATTCGCCATCGTTGACGAGCGTAGCGTGAACCGCAAGACCACCATCATCTCCACGAACTTCAACGGCACGACCCTGCTGGAGCGTTTCGAGAACCGAGACAAGGAAACAGGCGTTGCCCTAATCCGCAGGTTAAAGGATTATTACACAATCGTGGGTTGCTCCTAATTCCCTGTTGACTTGTAATACGCTTTTTCTTTTTTCCCAACCGCTATGAAACGACTACTCGCCCTGCTAATCGGATGCACCTGCCTTGAGGCAAAGTCCATCGTCACGGATGACCTCATCGACAAGTTCGCAATGATTGAATCTAATTACAATCACAATGCCGTTGGCGATGGAGGCAAGGCTCTTGGTGCGTGGCAGATGCACAAGAATGCCGTTGACGAATCATTGTCTACTCTTTACCGCAAGACAGGAAATGATATGCGTAACCTTGGCATGGGCTGGAACAAAGGAACTATGTTTGACCCATTGCAATCTCGTATGATTGCTAAAGCCTATATGCTTATCCTAGAAGAGCAGATGATTAAGTTGAAAGTTCAACCCACTCCAATCAAACTTTATATGGCTTGGAACATGGGCTTCACAGGTGCTAGAAGTCAATCCTTCAACTACAACTCCTTGTGGCTTGACTCCAAGCGAGCATCCATCCTTAAGCGAGCCAACCATATCCTTTCCCGATGAAAATCTATACCAACGAAGTGATGCTATCCGTACGCATCCCACGCACCCTGCTCAACGACCTCAATAAGGTGTCAAGCAATAAATACGCCACACGCTCACATTTTATTCGGGCTGTCTTACAGAAAGCCATTGACAAGAAACGATGAGCAAACCACATTACCGACTATTCAATTCCAACAGACTAAACTCTCTAATCAACAGACTCATGAATAATACACAGAACACCCCAGAACAACAAGTAGCCATCAACAAGGCTCTCATCGGATTCATCTCCGAAACTGAAGACATTCTTGCAAACGATTTTAATCCGCACTTTAAATCAAAGTTCGCAGACCTCTCCAGCCACCTCAAGTACCTAAAGCCCTTGCTCAAGAAACACGGCTTGACTGTCCTTCAGTTGCCGTCTGGTGACTACGAGGCTGTTGGAATCAAGACAATCATCTTGCACGAATCTGGTGCTATGCTGGAGGAGAAGTGCCTTATCCCCTGCGAAAAGGGTATGCTTGGTCAACACGCTGGTGCAATCGTAACCTATCTTAGACGCTATGCTCTGGCTTCCTTGGCTGGCGTGGCTACGGAAGATGACGATGGGGAATCCGACCGAGTGATTAAGACCCAAGCAAAGCCAGCCTACAAGCCCGCTACGGCTGTTCCTGTTGCCAAGCCTGTCGCTCACTCTGCCCCAGCCTTTGACGCTCCTGCTGGTGAAATCTTGACTCCTTTCGGTGACCGCAAGGGTCAGCCCCTGTCCAGCCTCCCTCTTGAGGAAGCAGACCGAAGCGTGAAGTTCGGTGACCTCAAGTACTTCGCCACCAAGTGGCAACCCAAGCCCTACGGAGACAACCCTACCCCTTCCAAGAAGGATATGGCTGTCAAGGCTGAAGCCGTCCGTCTCTGGGAAGCATCCCAAGGTGTCGCTGAAGACAATGTACCCTACTAATTCCTAACCCATAAATCCTATGTCCGAAAACAAATACATCCAGCACGAACAGACAGCATACATCTTCCTGTCTGATGGCTCAGTCGCTCGCCTTCTGAAGCCCACCTTCATCCACAAGCAGGTTTACTTCAACCTTATCATCAATGGTAAGATGAAGCGTATGAATCGCTTGGATGTTCTGAAGGCGTTCACGCCCAGCAATGGCTGATTACGAACCCAAGACAGAAGGAATCACCTATCTCCGTCACGCTATCATCGCACAGAAGAAGCGTCCTGTCCAGAAATTCATCACCATCCCTATGTCTCAAGCCGAGAAAATCATCAGCCAAGCGAAGGACTTCGTTCCACGCAAGGCTGGTTATGACCCACGCAGGAACTCAGAGCGAGCCGCCGCATTAATCCTAGGTTTAGAACCGAAGGAACTGGTGGCTAAACTCGATGCTCCAGACATGGCGAAGGTGCTGAACGACCTAGCGGAAGCCAAGACCTACATCAAGTGTCTTGAGGAGTGCGGGGATATCCTGTACAATCATTCCACCTCTGGAGTTGGTCGTGCTGGCTGGATGGATACACGCAAATTCAAGTTCAAGAAATGAGACTCCAAGACGCATATCGTATGGCTCTTGCCAGAGGGCTGACCGCAAGCCAAGCAGGTGAGGCTTTCGGGCTTAACCCCGCCAGCATCGCCAAGGTCAAGAAGCGGTACAACTTCCCCAGCCTCGTATCCGAGTACGAGTACAGGGCGAGGGACGGCATCTCCAAGATGAAGGACGAGGAGATTAAATCATATATGGGTTGCATGGAACTTGAAGGCAAGACCACCTGCAACGACTACAAGTACTGCCAAGACGAACTAACAAAGCGTAGCAAATGAAGTCTGGACAAAGCACACACGGCTATGGCAAGAGCAAGGAAATCGTGATGTCCTATATGGGCAAAGGGATGTCCTCCGCACAGATTGCCAAGTCGTGTGGGCTGTCCTACTCAGCAGTCTACAATGTCCTTGCCCGACAAGGCATCAAATGTCCAAAGGGTAATCGACACCCTCACGGATATGTAAAGGAAACTGTATTGACTGAACACGCCAACGGATTGACCGCAAGCCAAATCAGAAAAAAATACAACTTCAGAAGCAATTCCGTGTATTCTGTTTACAAGTATTGCGGAATCCAATACCATAAACACACTAAATGAGCAAGCCTAAGCGTATCAAGTTCGTGTATGCCTCCGACAACCACGGAGATAAAGTAGATAAGAAGGCGGCTGAAGCCTTGTTTGCTTTCTGCAAGGAGTTCAAACCAGATGTCCGTATCCACGGAGGTGACTGCTTCGATATCCGTCCGTACCGCAAGTCCGCTGACGCTGAAGAGAAGAATCAATCTCTCAAGGAAGACATCAAGTGGGGTAAGTGGTTCATCCAGAACTATAAACCTACTGTGATGCTGATGGGAAACCACGAATACAGGTTGTACGAAGGCATCGAGAATAACATCGGACGCAAGCAGGAACTCATTCAAGAAATCCTAGACGAGATTCTTACCTGCCTACGAGCCAACGGATGCAAGAAGATTATTCCATATCATGCTGATAAGGGCGTGTACTCGCTAGGCAAAGTCCGTACCTGTCACGGCTACAAGTGCGGTAAGAACGCTGTGGAGGAACACGCCATCCATTACGCTGATAGGGGTGGTGCTGTCATCATTGGTCACATTCACTCTATGCAGATGGTCACGGCTCAACGCTGGGGCGGTTGCGTAGGATTCACAGGTGGTTGCCTCTGCCTAAAAGATGAAATGTCCTATGCACAGAACCGATTCGCCACCAGCAAGTGGGGTACAGGCTGGCTCTATGGCTATGTGGAAGGCAACAACTGGAAGATTTGGCAAGCCCACAAGGTAGGCAAAAAGTGGGTGTACTCCCATACCGACATCTAATGGACGCAAAGAAGTTCAAGGAACTCCAGATGCTTATGGCTGAAGGAGATTCAGAAGAAGTCCCTGTAGGCTGGATGACAAGACAGGAAGTGTCCAAGCACATCGGTAAGTCTCAAGTCACGGCAGATAGATTTATCTCTAAGTGCGTGGAGACTGGTGCGATGAAGCGGATGATGCTACGAAGACCTACTAACTCTGGGGTTCGTCCTGTACCTTACTTCTCTTTCCAATCTGCCATCGTAGGGTCATCCAAATTAAATCGCAGACCACGAAGGAAGCGATAGCAATCAGTATGTACTTGAACCACTCGCTGTCAAGTACCCAGACCGAAGCAACCGCTGTAGCCCCACCAGCGATTAGGATTAGTCCTCTGGTCTTCCACGGAGTAAATGCGACTACTAGGAGTCCCGCTGTTGATACTGCCATCCCCACGCAAGTGAGAAGCCACAAGACCTTCTCCTTGAAAACAAGTTTACGCTCCTGCTCCGCTTGAGCCAAGGCTATCTTAGTAGCATCTAGTTCAGCATCCCTTTCCTCTACCATAGCCCAGAGGTCATTGGTCTGCTGGTCAACCTTGGATGCCTCTTCCTTGTCCTTCTGGATGGCTTTAGAATCCTTTTGTTTTAGGATTCCAGTATAGTATTCGACCTTTGCAACGGAAGGCTTTGCCAGCCCAGACAAGCGGGTTACTTGGGCTTCTGTGAGTTCTCGAACATCTCCTTGAGGGAGGCTACCAGAGATAGCAACAAGGGCAGAAGCAGAGTCAGATACGACTTCTTCGACCTTCGTGATGTACTTGTCTTTCTCTTCATTGGTAATGGGGATGGGGATTGGTGGTTGAACAGTCTGGCAACCTACTAAGTTTCCAAAGACAAATAAGATTGCTATGGTTTGGAAACTATTCATTCAGTTAGTTTCTTTAACGAACTTACCTTTGAGCCATTCAAAGATATCTGGGGCTAACGCTCCAGAGGAAGCGTAGATTATTCCTTTGTACAGTTGGTCTATGTTCGTGGGGTTGACTGCGAAGTAAACCAGCGTCCCAACGATAGCACCAGCGATTCCTTTCCTAATCCAGATGATAGCCTTGAACCTCTCCTCCGTGATTATAAGCCTAGCCACAGCACCCAAAGCCCCAAGGACGGCTACTATCCAGCCACCTCTTTTGAACTCTTGTGCCGTGTCCATAAGGCTAGGGTCGATGGGACTCATCGCTTAGGCTCGTCCTTTTGGACTCTCCGCTTGGCTTGTTCTTCGTTGTCATAGATGCCAACCATAGCCTTGTAGGGGTTGTAAACCTTGAACTTGCCTTTCTGAACCATGATGACATAGCCAGCGGTGTTCTTGATTACAGAGCCGACTGAGGTACGCTCGGACTGCCAGTCACGCCAGCCTTCAGCGGGTTGAGCGTGTTTAACATCTCCGTAAGGGAAGTTGTTTTGACCTGTATAGTTTGTTACTGTTTCCTTTACAATGGGAACTTCCCTAGTTTTTGTAATGGCAGTCTTAAACATATCCATAGTATGGACAGGTCTTGAGAGCAAATCTACTCTAACAGGGCTGTTATCTTTGTGCCTAATAGAGTACTTATAACTTGCATGAGGAGACTTGTCGCTTTCAACAAGAGGCTTATCAAAGATTACGAATCCATATACATCGCCACCTGTTTCTGGATTAGGTGCTTTTACATCTTTAAGCAAAGGGTCAACAAACATCTTGAATATTGAAGGAATAAGATACTTTGCTCTTATCCTATCTGAGCCTTCATAATCTGGTATTATTTGCTTAAGGTTAGCAAGTTGCTTTGGCTTGAGTGCATCTGTATTTTTTGAAATAGCACCAGCGACATCATTTACGAACTTAGCACGAACCTTGAATCCTGCTCCTCCATCCTTCAAGAACAATGTTTTTGTTTTCCACAATGCATCTGGAAGGAAAGCCTCATCTCTTATTTCAACTCCAGCATTCTTGAGTCCGTGAACAAGTGCTAATCTCAATGTCTCGCCTGTTATTACATTTTTGTCCTTTAGATTCTTTATGACATTAACAAAAGCATCTGTTCCGTTTCTTGCAGACTTTATCTTTTGAGCATGGGACATAACAAGTGCCATAGGTGCAAAGAAAGAACCATGTTTTGCTCTGTTCTTTTCTCCTATTGCGTTAAGTCTTTTCTCAAGACCTCTGGAAACAGAAGCCCAACCTTCACCCTTGAATAGCAATGGATACCCCAATCCACCTTGAGCCTTGAAGTGAGGCGTGTCTACTGTTGATGCGGTATCTGGTGCGTGTGAAAGTACAAAGTAATCCTTGAAATTTTCTGGCTTGTAATTATCTATCGTTAACTGACCACTATCAAGTGCTTCTTTATAGTGAGGTATTCCTTGAATTATTGAAAGCAATTCAGATGCTCTTTCGTTGTGTGGAATATATTCAAAGCCTTCAGCGGGTTGGAACTTGATGGGAAGGGTATCCTTAGCACCATACCCAAGAGAAGCCTTTTGTTCTGCATTAGCACCAAAGTAATAGGCATCTATGTCTTCTGCCTTAACGCCAAGTTTCTTTGCAAGTTTTTCTTTGTAGGCATAGACTTCAGCCATGCTGTCAAAGTTGTCAGAGTATCTTGCCGCTATGCTCAACTTGCCTCTATCAATAAGTTCTCCGTCTTTTCCATATCTAGGCATCTCATATCTGCCATAGACCCTTGGCTTGTCCTCATCGTATTCGTATCTATCAAACCATTCTGCGTGAGTGTAGCCAGTATTGTCTGAAGATTTAGCAGGATTCTTTAGCAAGATTCCTTTGTTGGGGTCATCAGCCCAAAGTCCAGAGTTGTGCAGTTCCCATATGTTGAGTTCTCTTGTTTCTCTAATTTGAGGATAGTGACCTATTTCATCCCATCTAATATTATAGTCAGCAGGATTTGATTTATGTCCTCTTGCGTCTTTATCTCCAGTAATTTCTGAATTGTTTACATAAGGTCTGCGAACAAGAAGCCCTTGTTCATCCTTGTATTCAAAGATGTTTTTCTTGGGTTTATAGTAGTCATCGCCACCTTCATAGCGTGAGCCTTCTGTGGGTTGGTAATGGGCTTCTGGATATAGTGGAGAGTTGATTTTTTGTCCATATATATCAGAGCCTTCTTTTCCTATTCTTGCATTTTCTTGGTCTATTACTTTTTGTCTAATTTTAAAAGGTCTTCCAAGTTCATCAACTATCTCTCCGTTCAATGTTCTATAACCTTCGTCACGCAATCTTTCAGCAAGTTCTGAATACAACAAAGTTCCATATCCCCTTCCTCTGTATTCTTCTTTTATGTCACTAAAGTTAATATATGAAGATTCAGTAGATTTTCTGTTTAGAACATTGATAGACCCGATTTCTTCTCCAGTCTTTGAGTCAGTAAGCGTTAATGTAAATCTATTGTTTCTTCCGCTGTAAGAAATTATTTTTCCTCTTGTCAGTTGTGGGTTTTCTTTGGCAATGCGTCCAACAAAAGAAGAAGACAATTCGTCTTTGGTGTATCTCTGATTTTCAGACATTGATTTGGAATACGCATCTTTTGTTTCTTTATCAGCCTTCAACAACGCATCAAAATCAATGTCTGGAATTACACCTTCATCTTCAGCCATCATATAATGGGCGTTAGGGTCTAGTTTTGTTGTAACACCATCTTTAGTGCCAGCCATTCTGGATGTTGAGTCCTTACCAAACACAGAAGCCCTAATGGAAAAAGGACGATTCTGCAAATCAACAACAGTACCTTCAATGTTTTCTATGCCAACACTTCTGAGCCTTTCTCCTAGTTCAGAATAAAGCAATTTGCCAAATCCCTTTCCTCTGTATTCTGGCTTAAGATAAGCCTGTGTTATTATGTTATCTTTGCCATTTCCAGAGTTGCCTTTGTTAATCGTAGATATCATTCCTATCGCTTCATCTGACAAACCATTCTTGTCGTAGATATAGAATTCAAAACTATTGTTCTTTCCTAAAACCTTTATGCTTAGGTTTTTTGTTAGTTCTGGATTTTCCGAAGAAACCTTTCCAATAAACTCATTTCTAAACTGTTCGTCTGTATAGGTTCTACCTCCTTCTGCTGGCTGGTATCGGGCTTTGAAATCAAGTTCGTTTACAACATCAATACCTTCCCATTCTCCACCTCTTGCCTGTTTGCGTTGAATTATCCTTCTTCCTTCTTCTTGAGAGATAGGTCTAGCCTTGGCGTAACTGCCATCTGCACCAATCATACGAGTATCACCAATAATCTTTTCACGAACCTTAATTGGAATTCCATCTCGATTGACAATCATTCCATCAACCCATCTTACTCCCATAGAGCGGAGTCGTTCAGCCATCTCGCTGTACAAAGCGTATGAAAGTTTCTTGCCTCTGTAATTCTCGTCAAGCCTTGTAGATAGCGTAGCAGTAGCATTTCCATTTTTTCCTCTATGGTTTATCTGTGCTGTGATATGACCAACATCTACAGTCTTTCCTTTTACTGAATTGTCCTGCAATCTGATGCGGACATTCTGTGCATCTGGATTTCGATAACCACCAATGCCTCCTCTGTCTATGAATTCAATATTAAATCCTTTGAGAAGGTCTTTGTTATCTTCTGCCCACTTTCCTATAAAACCAGTCTTGAATTTCTTGCTGTTTTCGTTGTAGACACGACCACCCTGTGAAGCCTCATCTGGCTGGAATCCAATCTTGCTCTTGACCTGTTCACCAAACTGAGAGCGTAACTTCTGGTAGTACTCTGGGCTACCGACCATATATTTTACGACTTCACCTACATCTGGATATCTAAGTCTAACTCCGTTGTCAGAAGTATAGCCAAGTATCTCAGCATCGCCAAGAGCCGCAGAATTCAGAGCCTGTTTGAGCAGAGTACGCTCAATCATGTTCGGCTCACGCATACCACGCTTGACCGCCATGTCCTTAATGTCCTTGCTCACCATGCCCCAGATAGGCAGACCCTGTTGTTGAATCTGCTGGATGCCACGGAGTTTAGACTTGTTGTCACCAGCCATACCGACCAGTTTGACGAAGCCAGAACGCTGAGGTCTGACAGCCACGAAGCCGTTTTCGTCACCGAAGAACTGCCAACCGCTGGCTCTCTGCATGAACTTTTCCTGCGACCAAGCCTGTCCAGTAGACTCTTCGTATTCTTTTCTGAACACATCGTAAGCCTTTGTCATGTCCAGTTTGATGCCCTGTATTCTCTTGGGGGCTTCAATCTCGTCTGGCTGGAAGTTCTGTTTAATCAAGTTGCCGTTGTCATCTTTTCTGGGAACAGGATTTCGGTCAAAGGTCGTATCGATTTCCATTATCTTATCCGTGTTCCCCTTGAAAGAAACTATGATGTTGTCCATCTGTCCACCATCTTGGAAACGCTTAAAGATGATTCCATCATGTCCTCCCTGTATCGCTTTAACCATGTGAGGAGCAATGAAGTACTCTTCGTATGCTCTAGGGTCTACAACGACATAAGGGTTATCAAACGCCATTAACGCACGAACCTTCATTGGCGTATTCTGAAGCATGAACTGTGCTTGGTCTGGGTATGCTTCCCTTACTTCTGGCTCAAGGAATTCGGAGAAATCGTATTCGTTATGCAAGTCCTTGACATGGTCAATGAACGCTTGGTAAGGCTTGTCATCAACAATTCTTTCGATTGTTGTCGCTTCAAGGTACTTGTTGAGCAACTGGTCATGCATATCGGTCATGCCAGATTCTTTGGCGTAATTGAACTTTTCGTCCAATCCAAGGTCTTTGGCTAACTCGACATTGTCAGAGAACAGATAACGCATATCGTCTTGAGCGAACTCTCTTTGCGTACTAGACCTAATTTCTCTTTCTGTGGGTAAAGTTCTATCTATACTGGCTTTGCTAAGTTTGATAATACCGCTGGTGCTTCTCGGCTGTCCACGAAGTTCGTAAACAGAACTCATAGGCAACGGAGTTCTATTCGGGAAGTATTCAAAGTGATTTATTAAATCATCAAATGTAGAGGCTAGCGTGGAGTCTGGCTTGAGACCTCGCAAGGTATCATCAAACGGAATGTTCAGTTTCTTCTTAACAGTCTTGTCTACAGCCCTTGCTAATCGGTATGTGTCTTGATGCCCGATATACAATTTCTTCTCTTCAAAGTACTTAAGAATAGTCAGAATCCTTGCAGACTCTAACATAAGTTTCTCGTTAGAAATAGAGTCTAAGTTCTTGTGAAGATAGTTGTAAAGGTCTCCCGCTTCTTGAAGCAGACTCATGTCCGCTTTTGTTTCTTCGTCAGAAGCCCTTTCGTACAACTCGTAGAGTTTCTTCTTTTGGTTTTGTAACTTCTGTGCTCTTGCCTCTAAAGCAATTCTTGCTTCAGCAGTAGGGAAATTTCTAGGGTCTGAAACATTCAGTTTATTCTTTATCTTTATGAGTTCGCTCTCAATCGAATGGTCGATATCAGAGAGTCTGAACTTATCTTTTCCTGTGATGTGACCATATCCATATCTAGGTGTCCTAGCATAAGCACTAGATGTCTCAGACGAAGCACCCATGAAGTGACCAAGGGTTGAAGAGTAAGCATCACTTCCGTATCTGTCTCCAAGTCTAGCGTCACTAAAAGCCCTAGTTAACATCATTCTGGCACTTGTCGTTCCGTGAGTTCCAACAAGGACTATCGGTCTGCCAGTCTGAATCTGGTCATCGTGTTCTTTGGCAAACAACGCCTCCAAGAGACCGCTGTAATCCTTTCGGTATAAGGCATTCTCAGCGTAAGTCTTTATTTCATCAAAGATTTCTTTTTCTGTCAGTTTTTTGCCTCCGTTCTCGTTATGCCACTTGTCATCAAAGTAGCGAACAAAGTTTTCGACTCCGTCTTCCTTGTACTTCTTTTTTATTGCTTCGACCTGTTTGTCTATTTTTCCTCTTTGTCTTTGGTTTTCAGCCTTCTTTTCGCTCAGTATCTTTTTGTTTTGAACATACTTGGCATCTAAATCCATCACCTGTTTCTGTTGTTCTGGAGTAAATTTCTTTCCATCTGTACCTCTGTAGTCAAATCCAAGGTCATCATAGAACTTCTTAACTTCAGCAAAAGGGTCGATATCGTAGAGGTCTATATACTCGTTTGTTAAACGCTGTTCTTCGGCAAAGAGAGCGTTCTTCTGGTCAATTAACTGAGCGTACTCCTGTCTCTTTTTTAGAATGGCTTCTCTGAACTTATCGTCATTAGCCAAAGCCTCTTCAGCCTTTGAGAAGATAAACTCATCTCTGGCGTGTTTAAGTACTAATCTTTTTCCAATAAACGCTTTTACAGAATCAAGTTCAAACAAATCTCCAACGCTTATAGCCTTTTGTCTTTCAGATTCTTCAAGAGGTTCAAAGTTTTTTGTTTCTTTTGTTTTTGTTTCGTAAAACTTTTTGAACTCGGAATCAAAGTTTCTATAAACGCTGTTGTATTTGTTTTTACCTGCATTTACTGCTTCACGAATAGAACCGAATGTACCAATCTTAGCACCAGCAGATGTGTACGCTGAAACCTTGCCGTTGGAATCTTGCGTGAACTTGAAGCCAGATTCGTGAGTAAGCACTCTTCCAACAGGAGTCTTTTCTTGTCTCATGTCATCGGGTTGCCAGTTCTCACGGATGAACTTATGAGCGTTACCCATGTTTATGTCGTATCTAGCACCCTGCTCGACACGGGGCATCATCAGACCATCGATGTTGAATGTAGTGACGCTGTGTCTGATACCTTCTGGGATGACAGCGATAGGCTGATGCTTGTAGGCATCGCCAGTCTGGAGAGCCATTCCAGCCATCTGCTGAAGGACATCTCTACGCTGTGCTCCAAGTCCATCGCCCTTCTCAAGAAGAGCCGCAGAATCTAGTTTCTTGGGGTCTGTAGAAGCCTTGGAAGCGTTGCTGATGTAAGAGAAGAAGTCAGCCTCCATCGCACCTCTGTCACCATTCCACAGGTTTCTGTAATCTGTATTCTGCCAGAGGTGGTTGCCACGCTGTTCAACGACAGCCAAGTCGATGTTATGGAAGAGCGTGTAGAATGTGCCGTCAGCCTTAATCTTAGTCTCGATGTCAAAGAGGACAGCCTTGCGGTTCTTGAATGCAACATCCTTGCCGTAGAGTCTGGGATAGGAAGCATCCGTGGTCTGCTCGGAGAAGCCAAGGTAGCCAGCGGAGTAGATGTTGGAGACAGTACCATCAAGCATCGCATAGCCTTGGTTGACCTTATCAGCCCAAGCCCTAGGAACGATGCCACCCTTTACAAGAGCGTCTAGTTCAGCCTCAGACAGTCTGCCCGTGATGACAGGCTTGCCGTTCTCGTCAATCGTGTCCTTGGATGTGCGGAGATTCTTATCCAGACCGCTGAGAATCTTGAAGCCTTCTTTGCCAAGTGCTCTGTTCTGTCTGGTTCTTTCGGCTGGGTTAAGCCTTCTGTTACCGCCTTGAGCCGTTAGGTTTCTAAGACCATTGCTACGCTCGAAATCTCTGAGGTTCTCAAGAGTCATCGAGTCGGGACGGAACGCATCCTTGTTGGCGTTAGAGGCGGCTCTAAGCATATCCCTCATATAGTAGTCTATGGACGCTATGCGACCAAGACCCTCAGACCTGTTGAAAGACTCGTTAAGACCTCTGGAGAAATCAAACTCTGGGTTAGCCTTGGAAACCTTGGACTGCCAGAAGTCCTTGAAAGCGTCCTTGGTTCTTTCGACAAGACCCTCGATGCCCTTGAGTTCGCCACCGAAGAACAGGGTGTTTCTGTTGCGACCCATCAGCCAATGCGAGAAGTAATAAGCACCGAACTCTTCCGTGTAATGCTCAAGCAACCCTCTAGCCTTATCTGAAATCTTCTTGTTCTTTCCAACGCTCTTGTACTCTTCGATAGCCTCGTTGACCAACTTCATCGTTTCGTCAGCCTTTTTTACATTCAAAGTTCCATCATCGTTTCTTGATGTGAGGTCGATGTATTTCTGGAAGAACTTCCTTGTTTGTTCTAGGTTTACTTCTCCGTCTCTTGTCTTGTTTCCGTTTGCATCAAACACTCCAAGGAGTTTCTGGACTACGGAATCCGTGAAGTGTTTCTTCATCGGAGATTCACGCATTATAGTGTGGTAGAGTTCGTGCGGGAATGTCTCATCACCCATTCTGTTCAAGTTGATGTACATATGAGTCTTGCCATCAGACTCTCTTGAGATGACAGCACCCTTGCTCATAGCGAACTCACCAAGTCTCATATCCGCTTGAAGCAGATTACGCTCACGCAACAGTTTTCCTTCCTTATCCAAGAAGCCTTCAGCACGAAGTTTATCGGTCAATGCACGACCCTTGCTTGTCAGTTGTCCGTTCTTCTTTGTTTCCTGTGCAAGCATATCAACGATATCTTTTCTTGCACCTTCTCTGTCTGTTTCAAATTTCTTTACCAAAGAGTCAGTCCAAGCCTCAGACCAAGTGAGGGCATCATAGTGGTCACGGAGTTTTGTCTTTCCTCCAAGTTTAGTTGCCACATCTCCTTGTCCGTCAATCTCCTTCAAAATAGCGTCCTGTTGCGTCTTTGAAAGTTTCTCAAATGTCTTTGCGACATCAATATACTTTCTAAGGTTGTTTGGAATGTTGCTTGCTGGCTTGTTTGGATTAGCGGAATCCTTTGCTGAAGCCTTCTTCAATGCCGTCAAGAATGCCTTGCTGTCTCCAACGAAATCTCCACCAACCGAGCGAAGGATGTACATCGCTCTAGACTTTGATTGTCTATCTCCACCAAATTCAGTTTCCAATGCAGAGAACTCTATGAACTTTCCTGTCTCTGGATTGTATCCTTTTCTTATCGCTTCAATTGTGAACTCATCTGGAGTCAATGCGTGGAACTCAAAATTAGGGGCAACATTGTCAATGCCAGCAATAATGCCGTTAACCAAGTCAACATCTTGACCTCTGGCTTCAGTAGCCTTTTGCATACCCTCAAAGAACATAGCCTTTTCTGGGTTTGTAATCTTGTGACCTTCGATGACCATCTTGGCTTGAACTGCTCGTCTTGCAACAGCAGTACCGCCTGTAACATCCGCAACAGTCTTTCCAGCAAGTCCACCAACGCCACCAAGAGCCATACCAGCACCCATTCCGTGGTACATTCCTTCCTCTCCACCGCTTACATAACCTAAAGCACCGCCAATCATTATGCCGTGGCTAGAGCCTTCAACGACTGCCCCAGCATAGCCAAACAATGGGTCAACGGCATTCAGCACATTGAGAAGACCCTTTGCGTGTGGTGACAACTGAATTCCTTTCTTTTCAGCCTGTGCAAGCGACTCAGCCGCCCAAGAATTGATGCCACGACCAAACGGACTCTTCTTCATCGTGTCACCTAGCAATGTCAAAGCCTCGCCAAAACCTCTGGCTGAAGAGCCAGCAATATAGGCATCTGAAATAGTAGAGGCATACGGAACTGCGTGACCAGCAATTGCGGAAGCAGAGAATCCAATTCCAGACATTCTGGCAGTCTGAGCGAACTCTTTACCGCTTATGCCTGTGGTTGCTTCAAATGCTTGACCTCCCTTTTCCAAACCATAATCAATGGTGTTTCTGACAGCACCACCAAGGAACTCAAGAGGCTGACCTGCACCCCATTTGATAGTGCCACCGATAATTCCGTTTTTGATAGCCGCCGCTTTAGCACCAGCCATAGTAAGTCTTTCTCCAAGACCAACTGCACGAAGACCTGTAGAGGCAATCTTACCAAATGGAATAAATAATGTCGGGTCTGCAATATAGGACATTGCTTGAGTAATCTCTGGATTAATCATGTCCTTATCCATCAACAATGTTGACTTTCCAGCAACGAGGTCAGCGGAATCTCTGTTGAAATTCAACGCTTTCATGTATTGATTATATCTATCCTCGATAGTCCCTGTTCCGTTCAAGAAGTCCTTTACGCCAAACAAAATAGAATCTGGATTTTGAGACTCAGCCAGCATTCCGTAGAAGTTTCTAGTTCCTTGTGCAAACGCTTCTACTGCCGTTGATGGCATCTTTTTCGTAGAATCAAGGGGGCTATCAATGAACGACCCAAACGCATTAGACAGGTCTGTCATCACTTGTTCGCCACCTTCCGCAATTTTACCTAGTCCTTCTATGAATGAGATTTCGTGATTCTTGTGGTACTTTTCTATTTCTGCGTACTGTTCTAGTGTTGGTGTAAAACTTCTGTCATTACCAGCCATCATTACCAATTCTTCACCACTAAGAGGAGCGTTTATTCGTTCAATAGCCGCTTGTCTTTCTTCTGGAGGAAGAGAGGACAGATACGACTCCATTTCTGACTGCTGACCTCCTTGTTGAACTCCTTGTGGGTTATACCCAGTTTCTATCGTTTCAAAAGGTTTAGCGTATAATTCAGCCATTTTAGTTATTATTTAAGAGCGTCTGGAATCTTATTTGTAAGACCCCAGTTAAGGTCAACACCCTTTTTATTACCTCTTGCCTCAAAATCAAGTTCCAACTTGGATTTTCCAGACCTACCCATACGCAAGTTTCTTTCAACTTCCGCATTAGATTTACCAGCGACCTTGACTTCAAGACCAAATACAGCGGGTTTATCTGTGAGTCTATTGTTAACTCTCCGCATGATTTCCGCAAGTTTAGCCCTATCCGAAGACTCAAGCGACCAGAACTTTGTGGGGTCTGCAACGACTTCTTCGATAAGTTGTTGTTCGTAGTTAGAGACTGTGCCAACACCAATGATGTCGGTTCTAAGACCAGCCTTGATTTGCGGAAGCAATGCCTTAGCCTCACCCCACAGTTTAGCGTTCCAAGGCATAGACTCGCCAACCATATCATTGATTTCAATAAGTCTATTTACAGCAATTCTTGCGTTGGCAGTTTCAAGCATTTCTGTTCTGAACTTGTTGGCTTCCGTAGGAGTACCAGCGTAAACACCACGGAGGTATATTCCAGAGTTAGGAACTAGTTCAGAGAAATCCAAGTTTCCGTCAGCGGTAGGCTTTCCGAATGTAACAGCCTTTTCTTCACCAATCTCCTTGTTTGACATAACCTTCGGTTGGTCAACCTTGATTTGATTCCATCCTTTTCCATCGTGCATGAAAACGCCATATGGTGTTTCCATAGTCTTGAAGTTGGCTTCTGGGTAGATAGCCTTGAATGACTCTTCAAACGAAGCAGGAACATATCCATACTTCTGTGTGAAGAATTTCTTCATGTCGTTACGCTTGCTTTCAATTGATGTAGCAACTTTTGCAGTAGTAGTTCCAAGTGAAATGTTTCTTTGATTTGTAAGCGTGTATTCTGGCTCTTGTTTTGCTTCTTGAGCCGCAGTTGTTTGTTGAGCCTTTGCTATATCTGATGGCTTAGGAGCAGATTGACCTGTCAATGCTTGACCTTCAAGTAGAGCCTTTCTTTCCGTAAGGACTTGCTTGATGTAGTCAGAGTCTTTGGACTCGATTGCTTTATTTAGGACATCCTTGGAACTCCATTCCTTAAACGCATTTTCAAGAGCCTTGACTTCGTTTTTCTTAAGTTCTCTGGCAGAACTACCAGCAAAACCAAATCCAGAAGAAATGTCAAATGCGGCAGGGTCTGGGGTTATGAGAGAACCATACATAGCCAATGTCGATGTGTCACCACCCTTGATGACATCTTTCATAATTGTTCTGGCTACTTCTGGAGTAATTTCATCGTATTTCCCTTGGTTGATTTGAAGTCTTGTGTAACTTTCCAGAGCCGAAAGATTAGCAGAATCAAGCATTGGTCTAAGTTTATCGTTCAACTTATTCCACCAACCTCTTGGAATATCTTCGCCTCTTTGTGAGGCAACATCCGCTTGAGAAATAAGCGAGTCAATTGTTGAAAGTTCATCCTTAGCCCTTTGAGCAACCTCAAGTTTATCAATGTCTCTATCAGCCTGTTTAATCTGGTCTTTATAAAACTGAAGATATCCCTCAACTTCTGCTGATGGCTTTTTGCCTTCAGTCCAAACTTCATTAAGCGATTTCTTGTGTTCTTTTTCGTCAATATAAACAGTTTTTCCGTCAGCGTTTGTGACTTTAACAAACTTATTCAATGTATCGTAAGTATTTCCTTCAGCAGATTTAGCCATACCCATAACCTCATCGTATGTATATTCTTTTGGCTTTGGCTTTGCTGGATACTTACCTGTCAACGCATCAATTGCAGTCTTGGCAGAAGCCTTACGCTGAAGAAGTTTTTCAATCTCCGTAGGTTCTGGCTTGCTTTCACCTGTAGTTGTAGGCTCAACTTTAGGAGGTGCAAGTTGGTCTTTGACGGATGTGCTTGTTCTAGCATACATCTCGGCTTCCTTAGCGTAATCCGTAACTCCGCTTGTTTCGTCCGTCTGAATGTTATCTTCAAGATTCTTTGAGGAATCAATCTGCTTGACTAGTGCTTCCTTAACCGCAGGAGGTAAATCGTTTCTGGACATTGCGTTAGCCTTGTTTTCGGCTCTCCAGTTATTCAAGACAGAAGGAAGGTCTACATTAGCACCTCTTTGTTTTGCTTCATTTGTAAGTCTGACAACCTCGGCTTCATTTTCTGCGTAACTCTTGTTGTAGAAGTAAGGCAACTTTCCAGACTGAACAATTGCTGTCGGAACTGTAACTTCATCAAACTCGGTTACTCCACCCATAGCCGTGTTGATGTCTCTCTTCATGCGTTCATTACGCATGAGTTCAAAGACTTGCAGTTGCTGACCTATGTTGGCAAAAGCCGCCTTAACGCCAGTAACTGTACCCATTTTCTGGGTAAGTGATTGACTGGGAACTTTGGCAAGTTGCTCGATGTATGGTTGAAGTGACTGCGTGAATTCAGCGTGTTCTGGTGAGTTGCCGAACATCTGTGCATACTGCTGAATTTGACCACCAAGGACTTGAGCCTCTTGGGTCAATATCTGGTCTTTAGCAGAATTTTCGTTGTAAGCCTTTAGTCCATCGCTAAGTGACTTACCAAAATCAACCATGCCAGATTGAGCCATCTGACCAATTCTAGCACCAGCCTCGGAGATTCCTTGGACTGGGGCGATACCGCCTTGGTATTGTTGAAACATTGCCATAAATTAAGGAATAAGATACCCTTGAGGGCTTAGGTTAACTGTTTTGCCACCCATGTTTGCAGATACGGAAACAGGAGAACCATTAGAAGCATAAGTCCAAGTTCCATTTGCTGGAGTACTTGTCTTTTGATTGGTGACTCCAATAGCATTAGGATTGCTGAGATAAGAGCCAGCCATATTGCCAAGCATAGAGGTCATTCCAGAAGCCCAACCCTGCTGTGCTTGAGCGTTGGCAAGGCGTGTCTGAGTTTCGTTGGACTGATTAGCACCATAGACACCAGCGTTGTACTGGGATTCTGGCTGGAAGAGTTTAGCACCAAGACCAGCGGACATCTGACCAGCAGAGCCAATGAGAGCCGTAGGGCTGACTGTGTTCATCTGGTTCATCAGAGGCTGACCATACATCTGCATAGCCTGTGTAGCGTTCTGTTGACCGATGCCGTACATATTTGTGGCGAACTGTCTGGCTCTGTCTTCTCTGGCATTAGAGAGATTATATGAACCAAGGACTTCAGCCGCTATTGCTTGATTGCCGAACTGCATACCCCTAGCCGCCATAGCCGCCCTAGCGTTTCCTTGAGCCATACGCATTTCTTGTTCTGAAAGATTACGACCATCAGCCAAACCACTAGCCGCTTGCGAAGCCATAGTGTTGTAAAGACCAGCCGCAGTTGGGTCAAGAGTCTGTTGATATGCTCTTCTGGATGCCTCGCCGACCTGTCCGTAGATAGGGGCTTGCATACCAAGGTAGGCGTTCTGAAGACCTTGCGAGTACTGTCCAGCCTGTCCGTACAGGGCGTTCATAGTACCCATCTGCCCCATCAGCGTTTCCTGCTGGAGTTGTTGCCATTGGGGTGTGTACTGACGCTCTAGGTCAAGGAGGTCACCTTGTATCTTTCCCTGTGAACGCAAAGCATCTTGCATTTCTCCAAGGTAAGAGCGTTGGGCTGGGGCTTGAATTCCCTTCGGCTTGCTTGTTACAGCACCAGCCAATGATGTTGCCGCCATAATTCCTTCTGCTACGCCCATGTTAGTTAAGTCCTTTCAAGATGTTCATGTATTTATTAGTTAAAAGTTTTGATTTGCCAAACTGTATTCCGTATTTG
>Ga0222714_10002466_pt1 | contig 19550 bp, 16 predicted proteins | sample C33_3DmetaG_FD_165048 | JGI IMG/M metagenome (GOLD analysis project Ga0222714, IMG submission 165048) | Estuarine water microbial communities from San Francisco Bay, California, United States - C33_3D | ecosystem: Environmental > Aquatic > Marine > Unclassified | place: USA: California...
GACCCCGACCGTGATCCTTGCCTGGCTCCCCGAGGCCGACCCGAGCCTGCCGCTTCCGGCCTATCAGACCGACGGCGCCGCCGGTGCCGATGTCTGCGCCAACTTCCCGCCCGACAATCGCGAGGGCATCACCCTCGCCCCCGGAGGCCGCGCCCTTTTGCCGACCGGCCTGCGCATGGCGATCCCGGCGGGGTTCGAGGTGCAGGTGCGGCCGCGTTCGGGGCTGGCGCTCAAACATGGCGTGACGGTCGCCAACGCGCCGGGCACGATCGACAGTGATTATCGCGGTCCGCTGGGCGTGATCCTTGTGAACCTCGGGGCCGAGCCTTTCCACATCGCCCACGGTGACCGGATCGCGCAGCTGATCGTGGCGCCCGTGGTGCAGGCGGGGTTCGACCTTGCCGAGAGCCTTGATGACACCGCGCGCGGCGCGGGCGGCTTCGGCTCGACAGGGGTTGGCCGATGATCCTCGTTTTCGCCATTGCCGCCGTCTTGTGGGGGATCGGCATGGCAATGGGTGCGCCACATCGCGCCCGGTGGACGATGATCGGTATCCTTGTGGCGGCGGTTATCCTGGAGCACCTCGTCCTGCCCGATGGCCACCCGCTGCGGCAGGCGACGGGGGGCGATCTGCGGCTTTGGCTCTTGCTGCTCGGTTTTGCCGTGCTGGCCTATGGCTATCGCTTCATCCTGCGGCGCCTGCGCGAAAGGGCGCGTGCGCCCGAGCCCGCGCCCGAGCGGACCGGCACCTTCAGCGAGACGGAACTGCACCGCTATGCCCGCCACATGATCATGCGCGAGATCGGCGGCGTAGGGCAGAAACGGCTGAAAGAGGCGAAGGTCTTGGTTGTCGGGGCCGGCGGCCTTGGCTCGCCCGCGCTTCTCTATCTCGCGGCGGCGGGGGTCGGCTCGATCGGGGTGATCGACGATGATGTGGTTGACGGGACGAACCTTCAGCGGCAGGTGATCCACACAGACGACCGGATCGGCACGGCCAAGGTCCTCTCAGCCGCCAAGGCGATGACCGACCTCAATCCTTTCATCAAGGTCTTTCCGATCCAGTCCAGGCTGACCCGCGAGAACGCGGAAAGCGCCATCGCGCCCTATGATATCGTCCTCGACGGGACCGACAATTTCGACACCCGCTATCTTGTCAACGAGACCTGCGTGCGGTTGAAAAAGCCGCTCATTTCGGCCGCGATCACCCAATGGGAAGGGCAGATCAGCCTCTATGACCCCGCGCGCGGCGCGCCGTGTTATCAATGCGTCTTTCCCGAGGCTCCCGCGCCCGGCCTTGCGCCAAGCTGCGCGGTGGCGGGGGTGGCGGGGCCATTGCCGGGGGTTGTCGGATCGATGATGGCGCTTGAGGCGGTGAAGGAAATCACTGGTGCGGGCGAGGGGCTGCGCGGGCGGATGATGATCTATGACGGGCTCTATGCAGAGACCCGCGTGATGAAACTTGCCCGCCGCTCCGATTGCCCGATTTGCGGTCTGGAACATGGGATGCGTGAGGGTTAGCTTCTCCGCAGCAAGGAGACACCCACGAATGACCAATCCGCTTTTGCAAGAGTGGCAGACACCCTTTGGCCTGCCGCCGTTCGACATCCTCAAGGACGAAGACTTCGGCTCCGCCGTCGATGCCGCGCTGATCGAGGCCCGCGCCGCCATCGCCGCCATCACGGGCAACACAGACGAGCCGACTTTCGCCAATACCATCGAGGCGCTCGAGCTGGCCGACGAGCATCTGAGCGCCATTCTGGGCGCCTTCTATGCCCTTGCGGGTGCCGACAGCAATCCCGCCCGCGAGGCGCTTCAGCGCGAGTTTGCGCCGAAGCTCTCGGCTTATGGCTCTGAAGTTGCCTCCAACGCCGCGCTCTTCGCGCGGATCGAGGCGCTCTGGCAGAGGAAGGACGGTTTGGGCCTTTCGGACGAGCAATCGCGCGTTCTGATGTTGACGCGGCGCGGCTTTGTCCGCTCGGGGGCGCTTCTGGAAGGGGCAGAGGCCGAGCGGCTGAAAGAGGTGAAATCGCGCCTCGCGGTCCTCGGCACGCAGTTCACCCAGAACCTTCTCGCTGACGAGCGCGGCTGGTTCATGGCCCTGGGCAAGGACGATCTTGTGGGCCTTCCCGATTTCGTCGTTCAGGCGGCCGAGGCGGCAGGCGAGGAAAAGGGCGCAGGCGGGCCGGTGGTGACGCTGTCGCGGTCGATCATCGTGCCGTTCCTGCAATTCAGCCCGCGCCGCGCGCTGCGCGAGAAGGCTTATGAGGCCTGGGTTGCCCGAGGGGCGAATGGCGGCGAGACTGACAACCGCGGCATCGCGGCGGAAACGCTCAGGCTTCGCGCCGAGCGGGCCAACCTTTTGGGATACGAGACCTTCTCGGACTACAAGCTTGAAACCGAAATGGCCGGAACGCCCGGCGCGGTGCGTGATCTTCTGATGCGGGTTTGGGAGCCCGCGAAGAAATCCGCTCTGGCTGATGCCATGGTTCTTGAGGGAATGCTTCATGCGGACGGGTTCGCCGGCCCGCTTCAGGCTTGGGACTGGCGCTATTATTCGGAAAAGCGGCGCAAGGCCGAGCATGATCTCGACGAGGCGGAGATCAAACCCTATTTCCAGCTTGACCGGATGATCGAGGCCGCCTTTGCCTGCGCGGGCCGCCTCTTCGGGCTTGAGTTCGCCCCGGCGGAAGGCCCCTTCTATCATCCCGATGTGCGCCACTGGGCCGTGACGCGGAATGGCGAGCACGTCGCCCTTTTCGTGGGCGATTATTTCGCGCGCGGCTCCAAGCGGTCGGGCGCGTGGTGCTCTGCCATGCGCGCCCAGCAGCGGCTTTCGGGCGATGTGCGGCCGATCGTTGTCAACGTCTGCAACTTTGCCAAGCCGGGTGCGGGCGATCCCGCGCTTCTGTCCTATGACGATGCGCGCACGCTGTTCCACGAGTTTGGCCATGCGCTGCATCAGATGCTGTCGAACGTGACCTATGAATCGATTTCCGGCACCAGTGTCGCGCGCGACTTCGTCGAACTGCCCAGCCAGCTTTACGAGCATTGGCTCGAGGTGCCCGAGGTTCTTTCGGAGTTTGCCACCCACGCCGAAACCGGCGCGCCGATGCCCAAGGCGCTGCTCGACCGGCTGTTGGCGGCGACGACCTACGACATGGGGTTCCAGACGGTCGAGTTTGTCTCATCGGCACTGGTCGATCTGGCTTTCCACGATGGCCCGCCGCCTGCCGATCCGATGCAGAAACAGGCCGAGGTTCTCGAAGAGATCGGGATGCCCCAAGCCATCCGGATGCGCCACGCCACCCCGCATTTCGCGCATGTTTTCACCGGCGACGGCTATTCCAGCGGCTACTACAGCTACATGTGGTCGGAAGTGATGGACGCCGATGCCTTCGCGGCATTCGAGGAAGCGGGCGATCCCTTCGATGCCGCGCTGGCGGCCAGCCTTGAGAAAAACATCCTCTCGGCAGGCGGTTCGGAAGATGCGGCGGATCTGTATACGCGCTTTCGCGGGCGGATGCCGGGGGTCGAGCCTTTGCTCAAGGGGCGCGGGCTCTTGGACGTCCCCTAATCGTCGCCGGGATCCCCGAGCGGATCCTTGTGAATGAGCACATCGGCGTTGGGATAGGCCGCGATGATCGCGCGGCGCAGCCCGGCGCCGATGGCATGGGCCTCGGTCAGGGTCTGATCGCCGTCGAGCTCGATATGAAGGTTGACGAAAACGCGGCTGCCGGCCTGACGGCTTTTCAGATCATGAAAGCCGTGGACGCCCGGAAAGCTTCCGGCGATTTCAGCAATCCCCGCCAGCATCTTGGGGTCGGCCCGCCTATCCATCAAGGCATCCCATGCCGCCTTGCCGATGCGGATCGCGCCGAAGGCCATGAAAAGCGCGGCGCCTATGGCGACGATCGAATCGATCTGCGCCAGCCCGAACCGCGAAGAGGCATAAAGGGCGACGACCGCCCCGATGTTGGGGACCATGTCGCCGACATAGTGAAGGCTGTCAGCCGCGACGACCTTGTTGCCCGTTTTCACCGCGACGCGCCGCTGCCACAAGACGAGGGCGCCGGTGATGGCAATTGCAAAGACGACAACTGCGATGCCTTTTTCCTCTTGGCGGGGCAGGGCCATGTCGCCCGCCAATAGGCGCATGACAGCGGCGACCGTGATGACGCCTGCCGAAACGATGATGAAAAGCGATTGCGCGAGCGCGGCGAGGTCTTCGGCCGAGGTATGGCCGAAGGCGTGATCCTCGTCGGCCGGTTTGGCGGCGTAGGCGATGGCGGTAAGACCGCCGAGCGACATCATCAGGTCCATCGCGCTGTCGGCCAGCGTCGCCGCGACGGAAAGTGCGCCGGTCTCGCTCAGCGCCCAGAGCTTGGCGATCACCAGGACGGAGGCAACCGCGACCGAGAAGATGCCAGCCGACAGGTTCAGGCGTGTGTGATCTGTGGCGTGCATATCGGCTCCGGTCGGGTGTCTGACGAGATTATTCGCGGATCTCGTCCGCGTCCACGCCCCAGAGCGCGGTCTTGAGCGCCCAGCCCTTGTAGCCGCCCGCCTCGATCTTGCACCAGTCAATCTCGCAGGCGGCGAGGAAGGCAATGACGCCCGGCTCGAACACCGCGACTTCCGGTGCGGCCGCCTCGGGGCGCGAGCGGACCGGCGTCTGGTCTTCATCGACCAGAACCGTGCGCTCGCCGGAGAGAAGCGTATAGTGGACCCAGCCGCCAAGCCCGTCTCGATCCACGATCCGCCGCCAATTCTCGTATTCGGCGATGATCTGAACCGGAAGGTCGGCGCGTTTGTAGATCCAGTCGATCCGATGCGTGAGCGACGGGCCGCGCCGGACGTTGGTCTCGGCGGATTTCAGCGAGACAAATCGCGGCAGCGGAAGGTTGGTCATAGGCCCGCGGCCCGGATCAGGGATGGCGTTTTCCTGTGCAAGCGCAAGGCCGCCCAGAAGACAGGCGACGGCCACCGCACCGACCCTCAGAAATTGCGCGAGCGACTTCATCGTCCTGCCCTTGATTGCTGCTCTTTGGCCTTGATCTCTCGGGTGCTCTTGTGCGCCGCGGCCTTGAAGGGCAATCTGCCACCAATGACCGGAATATGCAAAGTGCGGGAGAGTGTTTCATGCCAGGCAAGCAACTGAGTGTTGTCGTCACGCGACGGTTGCCGGAAGTGGTCGAAACCCGGATGAAAGAACTCTTCAACGTGACATTGCGTGAAGACGATGCCCCGATGACCCGCGAGCAGCTGGCCGCGGCGATGCAGGGGGCGGATGTTCTGGTGCCGACGCTCACCGATCTGATCGACCAGCGGCTCTTGGCGCAGGCGGGCGACAGGCTCAAGCTGATCGCTAATTTCGGGTCGGGCGTCGACCATATCGACGTCCATACCGCCCGCCAGCGGGGAATTCTCGTCTCCAACACGCCCGGCGTCGTCACCGAAGACACTGCCGACATGACCCTGGCGCTGCTGCTTTCCGTCACGCGGCGCATCCCCGAGGGGCTTGCCCTGATGCAAAGCGGCGAATGGGCCGGATGGGCGCCGACCGCCATGCTTGGCGGGCGGATCGCCGGGCGGCGCCTTGGCATCCTCGGCATGGGCCGGATCGGGCAGGCCGTGGCCAAGCGCGCTCGGGCCTTTGGAATGTCGGTCCATTACCACAACCGCAAGCGCCTGCGCCCCGAAATCGAGGATCAGGTCGACGCGACCTATTGGGAAAGCCTCGACCAGATGGTGAGCCGGGTCGACATCCTGTCGATCAATTGCCCGCACACCCCGGCAACATTTCACCTGATGAATGCCCGCCGCCTCAAGCTGATGAAGCCCTCCGCGGTGATCGTGAACACGAGCCGAGGCGAGGTGATCGACGAAAACGCCCTGACGCGGATGCTCCGCGCGGGCGACATCGCGGGGGCGGGCCTTGATGTGTTCGAGCGCGGCGCCGAGATCAACCCGCGCCTGCGCGAATTGCCCAATGTCGTCCTCCTGCCGCACATGGGCTCGGCCACGGTCGAGGGCCGCGCCGAGATGGGCGAGAAGGTCATCATCAACATCAAGACCTTCGCCGACGGCCACCGCCCGCCCGATCTGGTGGTGCCTGGGATGCTTTAGGGGCTGCGGCCACCTGTCACGCAAACGTGGCTTGTCGCGCGGATCGCGACGGCTAGTCTGGTCGCATGGGATTTCGCGCAATCGATCACTTCAGAACCGGCGTCTGGCTTGCATTGATCCTGGTGCTGGCCCTGACCGTGGTGGCCCAACATGGCCAGCCGGTTGTCCTGACGGGGGCGCATCATTCCCTTGGGCATAGCGATCCAGACGCCGCCGACGACGGCGACAGCGCCTGCCTCTTGGCCTGTATCACGTTCGTCGATGCGGTGCCGCCACTGCTGGCGTTGAAACCGGTCCTCGCCGGTGATCTGGCGGCGTTCCCCTGGGCCGTGCTCCTGATCGGACAAGACCTGGAATGGGCCGGCAGGCCGCCGTGGCGGCCCGCCCTCTGACGGTGCAGCCCTTTCCATTCCCGGCCCCCTTGGCCGAACCCCGAGGTTAGAATGACATATTCCCTTTCCCGGCGCGGCTTTCTTGCCGCCTCATCGGCAAGCCTTCTCGGCGCCGCCGTCCCGCTTGCCGGCCATGCCGCTCCCATCCCGCGCAGCCTTTTGGCCACCTCCCGCACCCTTGATATCGACGGCCGTGCCGCGACGGTGATGGGGCTTTTGAACGCAGCGGGCCAACCCGGCCTGGTCTTCGACGAAGGCGAGAGGTTTTCGGTTCGTCTGGAAAACCAGACCGGCCAATCGACCCTGATCCATTGGCACGGACAGATCCCGCCCAATGTTCAAGATGGCGTTCCCGATATGCCGGCGCCCATGCTCCGGCCCGGCGAGACGCGGGACTATGATTATGCCACCGCGCCCGGCACACATTGGATGCATGCGCATATCCCCTCTCACGAGATGCAGCTTCTGGCCGCGCCACTCGTGGTCCGCCGCGCTCAAGAGGCCGCGGAAGACCGGCAGGAAGTTGTCATGTTCCTCCACGATTTCTCGTTCCGCAGCCCGGAAGAGATCTTCGACGAGCTGGGCATCGTTGCCTCGGAAGGCCACGGGGTGGCAGGAATGTCGGGGATGTCGATGGGCGGAATGTCGGGCATGATGGATCACGGCGCGATGGGCGGAATGGACCTCAACGATATCGAGTTCGATGCCTATCTGGCCAATGACCGGACACTGGGCGATCCCGATGTGGTGGCGGTGGAGCCAGCAGGGCGCGTCCGCCTGAGGATCGTCAACGCGGCGGCGGCGACTGTCTTCTGGATTGATACAGGCGCCCTCGCAGCCGAGGTTGTCGCCGTTGACGGCCAGCCGATCGTGCCGGTGCGCGGCCGCCGCTGGGGCCTTGCCATGGCGCAGCGGATCGACCTGTTGATCGACCTGTCCGCCGGTGGGGGCGCCTGGCCCCTCCTGGCGCGGCGCGAAGGCGCGGCCGAGCAAACCGGGATCATCCTGGCCACCCCTGGCGCCGAGGTGCGCAAAATCGCGGGCAAGGCCGGAGCCACAGCGCCCGCCTTCGATCTGGATCTCTCGCAAGAGGCGATATTCCAGGCTGGCGGCCCGCTTGCGGCCCGGCCAGTGGACCGCGGCTATATGGTGATGCTGGGCGGATCGATGATGCCCTATAGCTGGTCCATCGACGGGCAAGTCTGGCCCGACCACCGGCCGGTCGCCTGCGGATCGGGCGAACGCGTCGAGATCATGTTTCACAACATGTCGATGATGGGCCACCCGATGCACCTTCACGGGCATCATTTTCAGGTGGTGGCGTTGAACGGTCGGGCGCTGGCCGGGGCGCTGCGGGATACGGTCTATGTCCCGCCGATGACCTCGGTCACCATCGCCTTCGATGCCGGCGAGCGCGCCGACTGGATGCTGCACTGCCACCATATGGCGCATCTGCAAAGCGGCATGATGACGGTCCTGCGCGTCGCCTGAACAGGGGGGCTCTGCCCCCGTCTCCTTGCGGAGACTCCCCCGGAGTATTTGAAGCCAAAAGAATCAGCCTTCTTTTGGCCGGAAATACTCTCGGGGGTGAATGCGGCCTGCCGCAGAGGGGGCAGACAGCCCCCTTGCCGCCGCAATGGCGACGCAAGTCGGTTTTGATCTGCGAGGCGTCGGCTGGCTCTCGCCTTGGCCCTCGCTTTGAGACAGATTGCGGGCAATTCATTTTACGGGAGTCGCGCGATGAAGACCCATGTCAAAGCTCTTGTCGTCGGCGGTGGCGCCATCGGCACCTCGATCGCCTATCACCTCGCCAAGGCGGGTTGGGAGGATGTGATGCTGCTGGAGCGGGACGAGCTGACCTCGGGCTCGACCTGGCACGCCGCGGGGCTTTTGCCACTGTTCAACATGGGGTATGCGACGACCCACATCCATAAATACTCTGTCGATTACTACAAGCAGCTCGAGGCCGAGACCGGTCTCAACGCCGGCTTCTATGTGGTGGGCAATCTGCGCATGGCCCAGTCGCAAGACCGGATGGACGAATTCATGCTTTATTCCTCCGTCGCGGAGACGGCGGATGTCTATCACGAGTTCCTGACGCCCGCGCAGATCAAGGAGCGCTGGCCGCTGGTGCGGACCGAAGACCTCAAGGGCGCGCTGTTCCACCCGCAGGACGGCTATATCAACCCGGCCGATGTGACCATGGCGATGGCCAAGGGCGCGCGCCAGCGCGGCGTGATCATCGAGCGGAAGTGGCAGGTCGACGGTTATGTCTGGACAGGTTCGGACTGGCGCGTGACCTGCACCAAGATGGTCGAGAAGGGCGGCAACCTTCTGCCCTCGGACGAGCAGGTCGTCATCACCGCCGAGCACGTCGTCACCGCAACCGGCAACCACGCCCAGCGCACCGCCAAGCTTTTGGGCCTGCGCATTCCCGCGATTCCCGTCGAGCATCAGTATATCGTCACCGAGCCCGATCCCGAACTGGTGGCCTATCGCGAGGCGGGCAATCCGCAGCATCCGGTTCTGCGCGACGCCGACGCCAAGTGGTATGTCCGCGAAGAGCGCGGCGGCTGGATCCTTGGCCCCTATGAGCGGGGCGCTCCGGCCCGGTTCGAATACGGTGTGCCCGACAGTTTCCGCGCCGACCTTTTCCCGCTCGATCTGGAGCGGATCGAAGAGGAATACATGTCGATGATCCACCGCATCCCGTCGTCCGAGACGGTGGGTCTGAAGGACGATTTCAACGGCCCGATCTGCTATACGCCCGATGGCAACCCGCTTGTCGGCCCCGCGCCGGGGCTGCGGAACATGTGGCTGGCCGAGGGCTTCAGCTTCGGCATCACCGCCGCAGGTGGCACCGGCTATTACCTTGCCCAGATGATGGTCGAGGGCGAGGCCGAGATCGACATGGCGAGCCTGGATCCCAAGCGCTATGGCGCGTGGATGACGACCGAATACGGGGCGCGCAAGAACGAAGAGTGCTATGAGCACGTCTATATCCTCCACCACCCCGATGAAGAGCGCGAGGCCTGCCGGCCCTTGCGCACGGCGCCGGTCTATGACCGCCAGAAGGCTCTGGGCGCGCAGTTCGGGCAGGTGAACGGCTGGGAACGGCCCAACTATTACGGGCCCCTTGATGCCGCAGAGGATTTCGATCACCACACCCGCAGCTTCCGGCGTGGCGGCTGGTGGCGCTATGCGGTCGAAGAAGCCAAGGCGATCCGCGAGGGCGTCGGCCTGATCGACGCGACCGCCTTTACCAAGCACGTCGTCAAGGGCCCCGGCGCGACCGCCTTCCTGGATTGGTTCACCTGCAACAAGCTGCCCAGGATCGGCCGGATCAACCTGACCTATGCCTTGACCGCCGCGGGCACGACCCGGACGGAATACACCATCGTTCGCCGCGGCGAGAACGACTATTACCTTGTCTCCGCCGGGGCCTGGACCGATTACGACGCCGACTTCCTGCGCAAGGCGGCCGAGGACAAGGCGGCCGAGTTTGGTTACGTCGAGATCCAGAACGTCACGACCCAATATGGCGTTTTCGCCATCGCAGGGCCGAAATCGCGCGATGTCTTGAAAGAGCTGATCAAGGATGCCGAGCCGGAGAGCGCGCTGTCGAACAAGCGCTTCCCTTGGCTGTCGGCGCAGCGGATCGAATTGGGGATGTGTCCTGTCGATGCGATCCGTGTGGCCTATACGGGCGAATTGGGCTGGGAACTGCACCACCCCATCGAGATGCAGCGCTATCTGTGGGATCAGTTGATGGCGGCAGGCGCCAAGCACGGGATGAAGCTTGTCGGCGCACGCGCCCAAAACTGGCTGCGGCAGGAGAAGAGCTATCGCGCCTTCGGCACCGAACTTGGCCGCGATGCCACGCCGCTTGAGGCCGATCTGCCGAGATTTGTCGACCTTTCCAAGGAGTTCCACGGCAAGGCGGCGATGGAGGCCACGGGCGTGCGGTCAAAGTGCGTCACGGTTCTGATCGACGGGCCTGCGGATGCCGATCCGTGGGGCAAAGAGGCCCTCATTGATCCGGCGACCGGCGCCAAGATCGGGCGCTTGACGTCGGGTGGCTATTCGGTGGTCTTCGGCAAGCAGATCGGCATGGGCTATGTGCCGGAGGACAAGGCCGAGGTGGGCACCAGGCTCAAGGTGCGGATGATGCGCGAATTGTGGGATGCCGAGGTGGTGCAGGACAGCCCCTATGACCCGACCAACGCCAATATCCGCGTCGACGGCTAGCGGGACAGGGCCCGGGGGCTTCGCGCCCCCGGGAACCCCCGCGGAGTATTTCAAGCCAAAAGAAGAGGGGCCGCATTGGCGCTTGGGTGCAGGGTCTTCATCGCGACGTCGCTCGATGGGTATATCGCCCGCGAGGATGGCAGTCTTGATTGGCTTGCGAGCCTGCCCGACACAGGCGAAGATCACGGCTATGAGGCGCTGATGAAGGCCGTCGATGGCCTGGTCATGGGCCGGCATACCTATGAGACCGTCAGGGGATTTGGCGGGGACTGGCCCTATGGCAAGCCGGTCGTCGTCATGAGCCGGACGCTCGGGCCAGATGATGTTCCGGGTGATCTGAAGGGGCGGGTCGAGATGACCGGAAAAGAGCCCGCGGCGATTGCGTCCGAGCTTGAAGAGCGGGGCTGGAGGGCCGCCTATGTGGATGGCGGGGCGGTCATTCGCGGGTTCCTGGCCGCGGGGCTGGTTGAGAGGCTGACGCTGACGCGGGTGCCGGTAATCCTTGGCAAGGGTATCCCGCTTTTTTGACGGAACGGGCCCCGAGGTGGCGCTGGAGCTTGAAGAGAGCCGCGCCTTTCCATCGGGTCTTGTGACCTCGACCTATCGGGTGCTCAGGCGCTGAACCGCGCGGGCGAAAGGGCGGCAACAGTCTTGCCGTCAAGCGCGGGTTGGCGGCCGGCGACGAGATCGGCGATGAGCTGGCTTGCGGCGGGGCTGGTCTGGAAGCCGTAGCCGCCCTGGCCGGCGCACCAGACAAAGCTGGGATCGCGGGCGTCGGGTCCGAGGACGAGGAGCCGGTCGGGCGCGAAGGTGCGCAGGCCGGCCCAGCTTGAGAGCAGCCGCGTCACCGGCGTTTTCACGTGTTCTTCATAGCGGGCGAGGCCTTCGGCGAGGGTCATGTCGTCGGCGAAGGCGTCGTGCGGCTCCATCGCGAATTCCTCGGCGGGCGAGACGATGAGGGCGCCGGCGTCGGGCTTGGCATACCATGTCTCGCCGGCGCCGAAGATCATCGGCCAGCCCGAGACATCGGCGCCGCCGGGGGCGGGGATGCGGGCCATGGAGCGGCGATAGGGGGTGAAGCCGATCTTCGGGATGCCGGACATTTCGGCAATGGTGTCGGCCCAGGCCCCGGCGGCGTTGACGAGGATTTGCGCGGTGACGGTCTCGCCTGACGTCAGCTCGACCTCCCAGTCGATGCGGGTCTTGCGGATGGCGCGGACCTCGGCTTTGGTCGAGATCGCGCCGCCGTTGGCGCGGAGTTCGCGGGCGAAATTCTGGATCAGTCGGTCGGTGTCGATATCCCAAGCGTGGGCGCCGTAGGCGGCCATGGTGAAGCTGTCCGGGCTCAGATCGGGCCAGAGGGCGAGGGCGCGCTCCTTGTCGATCAGCTCAAGCTCCATTGCCGCGACGTCGGTGTCGAACTCGGCCTTGAGGCTGTCGCTTGCGATCATCAAGAGGCCGCGCGGTGTCAGGACGCCGCCGTTTTCCTCGGCCAAATAGCGGTGGCTGGCGCGGTTGAGGGCGACGACGGCGGGTTTGCCATAGCATTCCTCGAAAAGCGCCGCCGAGCGGCCGGAGGTGTGATAGCCAAGGGCCGTTTCCCGTTCCAGAAGGCGCACTTCACCCAGATGCGAGAGGCGGGCGGCGGCCGAGATGCCGGCGATGCCGCCGCCGATGACGAGGATGTCGGTCATTGTTCCTCCAGGCGGTCGGTCGCGAGGGGCGGGGTGGGGGTCAGCGCGGCGATGCGCGCGTAGAGTTCGGGCGACAGGTCGACCCCGATGGCGGCAAGCGAAGGCGCGAGCTGGGCGGTGGAACGGGCCGAGATGATCGGTCGCGGGCGGGCCAGATGGGCCGCTACCCATGCCACGGCCAGAGTGGCGGGCGCGAGGCCCTGCTCGCGCGCCAGCGCCGCGAAATCGGCGGCGGCCTTGTGCATCCAGTCCTGGCCGTAACGCGAGGTATACATCGGGTCTTCGGTGAGGCGGCCGGTTTGTCCTTCGGCATATTTGCCGGTCAGAAGCCCGCCGCCGAGCGGCGAATAGGGGCAGACGACCATACCCTGATCCATAGCCATCGGCAGGATCTCGACCTCGGCCTGTCGTTTGACGAGGTTATACATCGGCTGGATCACGTCGATCCGCGTTCCAAGGCTTTGAGCCACGGCTTGCGCTTTCATCACCTGCCAGGCGGCGTAGTTTGACACGCCGATATGGCGGATCTGGCCGGCTTCTTGCATCTCGGCGAGGGTCGAGAAGGTTTCTTCAAGGTCGGTCTCGCCGTCCCAGCGATGCAGGTAAAGAAGATCGACCTCGTCCATCTGAAGCTGGCTGCGACAAATATCAAACTGGGCGCGGATATTCTCGCGCCCGCAGCCGCCAGCATAGCCGACCTTGGTGGCGAGGAAGATCTTGTCGCGTTCAGGGCGGACGAAACCGCCGAGGAGCTTCTCGGCCTCGCCTTGGGTGTAGCGGACGGCTGTGTCGAAGTGGTTGAGGCCAGCCTCGCGGGCGGCGTCATACATCCGTCGGCTTTCGTTGGCGTCGGCGCGGCCGCCAAACTGCATCGTGCCGAGGGGGAAGCCATCTGCGAGGGCGCCGGAGCGGGTGGAGAGGGGCGTTGTCATGGCGCGAAACTGAGGGAGAGGGCGCGCAAAGACAAGCCCCCCGGCCCAATGATACTTGCGCCGATGCCGCCGGTCAGGACTTGCGAACGGCTTTCAGCTTTTCGATGCCCATGGCGCTGAGTGCGGCCTTCTCATAGAAGGTCTCGCTCTTGCCGCGCTTGACCTTGGCCATGAAGTATTTCTCGAAGGCCACCTTGGCGGTATGGACCCAGCGCCCGTGCGACGACCAGTTGACGTTGCGCGGCGGGATCTGCGGCTGGGCGACAAAGGCCACGCCCTTGGTGCCGAAATCGGCAAGGCAGAAGGCGTTCCATGTGCCTTCATAGCTCGGCTCCTGGCCGCGCAGGATGTGGCCGATGTTCTTGGCCGTGGCTGTCACCATCGATTCGATCATAAAACCGGTCTTCGGCACGCCGCAGGGCACCGGGGTCGGCCCGGTCGGCGGGATCGCGACACAGACGCCGATGGCGAAGATATTCTTGAATTTCGGGTTCTGCTGGTGCTTGTCGACGATGGTGAACCCGCGCGGATTTGACAGGCCATCGATGCCGGAAACGGCCGGAATGCCGCGGAAGGCTGGAAGCATCATCGAATAACCGAAGGGCAGCTCGACCTCGCCTTTCGACGAGCCGTCGTCGCCTATCTGTTCGACGGTCATCTTGCCTTTCTCGACCTTCTTGACCTTGGTCGAGGTCATCCACTTGATGTGGTGCTCGCGCATCTCGCTTTCGAGAAGGCCCTTGGTGTCGCCCACGCCATCGAGGCCAAGGTGGCCTATATAGGGTTCGGCGGTGACGAAGGTCATCGGGACCTTGTCGCGGATCTTGCGCTTGCGCAGCTCGGTGTCGAGCTGGTACAGGAATTCGTAGGCCGGGCCATAGCAAGAGGCGCCTTGAACCGCGCCGACAATGATCGGGGCGGGGCTTTTGCAGAACTCTTCAAAGGCCTTGTGCGCCTCTTCGGCGTGATCGACATGGCAGATCGACTGGGTGAACCCATCGGGACCGAGCCCCTCGATCTCGTCAAAGGCCAGATCGGGGCCGGTGGCGATCACCAGGTAATCATAGCTCACATCTGTGCCGTCGATCAGGCGGATGCGATTTTCCTCGGGAAAGACCTTTTTCGCAGCCACAGGTTTGAAATGGATGCCCTTGCGCTTGTAGGTGGGCGCGAGGTCGGTCGAGATCGACTTGCGATCGCGCCAGCCGACGGCGACCCAAGGGTTCTAGGGCACGAAGTGATATTCGGGGTCCTTGGTGATGACAGTGATATTGTCGCTGCTGCTGATTTCTTCGGCCAGCTCGTAGGCCATGATTGAGCCGCCGAGACCTGCACCGAGGACAACGATATGCGCCATTTTCATTCCTCCCTAGCGTGCGACGTCGCGCGCAAATTACATCAGGAAAATCGAATATAATGGAATACAGACCCTGTCTTTGACTTCGGTCAATAAAAAGGCCCGCCAAATGCTGGCGGGCCGATTTGTTGCATGAGCGTTGAAATCAGCTCGGGATATCGCCGTCGATGCCTTCGACAAAGAAGTTGAGGCCGGCAAGGGTGCCGTCGTCGGCAGTCTCGCCATCGGCCAGCCATGCCGAGCCGTCCTGCTTGTTGAGCGGGCCGGTGAAGGGGTGGTAGGCGCCCGAGGCGATGGAATCGCGCAGCGCTTCGGCGCTGGCTTTGACGTCAGCCGGAACCGCATCGGAAATCTCGCCGATGCCAACCATGCCGCGGCCGATGCCGTCCCATGTGTCGACGCTGGTCCAGGTGCCGTCGATGACAGCCTGCGTGCGCTCGACATAGTAGGGCGCCCAGTTGTCGATGATCGACGAGACGCGCGGCATCGGGGCGTATTCGCCCATGTCCGAGGCCTGACCGAAGGTGTAGACGTTGCCCGCCGCCTGAGCCGCTGCCTGCGGCGCGGTCGAGTCGGTGTGCTGAAGGATAACGTCGCAGCCCTGCTCGATCAGCACCTTGGCGGCATCGGCTTCCTTGGCGGGATCGAACCAGGTGAAGGCCCAGACGATCTTGAACTCGACGTCCGGGTTGACCTTGCGGGCGTGGATGAAGGCCGAGTTAATCCCGCGGATAACTTCGGGGATCGGGAACGACCCGATATAGCCGACCTTGTTGGATTTGGTCAGGTTGCCAGCAATGTGGCCCTGAACGGCGCGGCCTTCGTAGAAGCGGGCCGAGTAGGTCGAGACGTTGTCGGCGCGCAGATAGCCGGTCGCGTGCTCGAACTTCACATCCGGGAACTTGGCCGCGACATTCATCGTCGATTCCATGTAGCCGAACGAGGTGGTGAAGATCAGGTCGGCGCCGCCAAGAACCATCTGGGTCAGCACGCGCTCGGCGTCGGGGCCTTCGGGGACATTTTCGGCATAAACCGTCTCGACCGCATCACCGAAGGCGGCCTCGACCGCGAGGCGGCCGTTGTTGTGTTCAAATGTCCAGCCGCCGTCGCCAATCGGACCGACAAAGACGAAACCCACTTTGGTCTTGTCTTGCGCGCGGGCCGGCAGGCCCATCATCGCCAAGGTGGCTGCGCCAGCGCCGCTGGCAAGAAGCGTTCTTCTTTTCACTTTCATACTCCCGTTTGTTGGGGCCAAGCCCCGGTTGGTTTGGCCTCAGCGAGAGGCATGGAAAATCTTGCCGAGTGATCCCGGCGCTCGCCCTGCCGACATGAGCACAAGGACGAGGATGGTTGCAATATACGGAGACATTGCAAGGTATTCGACAGGGATCGCGATACCGGCCGCCTGGAAATTGAGCTGCAGGACGGTGACCCCGCCGAAGAGGTAGGCGCCGATCAGGAGACGCCACGGCCGCCAGGAGGCAAACACCACGATGGCCAGCGCGATCCAGCCGGCGCCGGCGGTCATGCCGTCGGTCCACTGAGGCACGCGCACGAGGCTGATGTAGGCGCCGCCCAGCCCGGCACAGGCGCCGCCAAACATGATCGCCAGAACGCGGATGCGGATGACGTGATAGCCAAGCGCGTGGGCGGCTTCGTGATTTTCGCCGACGGCCCGAAGGACGAGACCGGCGCGGCTGTATCTGAGAAAATACCAGATGCCAGCGACGATGCCGATCCCGACATAGACCATCGGATCGTGGCTGAAGAGGATTGGCCCAAGCACCGGAATCTCGCTGATCACGGGGATGTCGATCCGGGGAAACTCGGGCGCCTTGATCCCGTTGTAGCCCTGCCCCAGGAGCGCCGAGAGGCCGAGGCCAAAGAGCGTAAGGGCCAGGCCGGTGGCCACTTGATTGGAAAGCAGGATCTGGGTCAGGAAGGCGAACAGCAGCGACAACCCCGCGCCGCCCGCCGCGGCGGCGACAAAGCCGATCCAGGGCGAACCGGTGGTGACGGTGGCGATAAAGCCGGTGATGGCGCCGGTGATCATCATCCCCTCGACACCGAGGTTCAGAACGCCGGCGCGTTCAACGACAAGCTCGCCCGCCGCAGCAAGGATGATCGGGGTCGCCGCGACCATGAGCGAGGCGAGAAGGAGGATCGGGTTGATCGAGGAAAAGTCCATCTGATTACTCCGTCTTGCCAAAGCGGATGCGGTAGGAGGTCATCACGTCGACCGCCAGGAGGAAGAACAGCAGCATTCCCTGAAACAGCTGGATCGCCGCGCCGGGAAGGCCGAGGCTCAGCTGCGCCAACTCGCCGCCGATATAGGTCAGCGCCATGAGAAGACCGGCGATCAGGATGCCGACGGGATGCAGGCGGCCAAGGAAGGCCACGATGATCGCGGTAAAGCCGTAGCCCACATTGAAATCGATGCTGACACGTCCCGCGGGGCCCGAGACCTCGAACATCCCCGCCGCCCCGGCCAGAGCGCCGGAAATCAGCATGCAGATGAAGACGAGCCGGCCGGCATCGACGCCGGCAAACCCTGCGGCGCGCGGGCTTTGCCCTGCAAGGCGCACGTCAAAACCGAAGCGGTGACGGGCAAGGATGAAATAGGCAAAGATCACCGCGGTGAGCGCTGCCATGACGCCCCAGTGGACGCCCGAATTGGCGATCAGTTCGAGGTTGGCCGACGAGGGATATTGGGAAAGGTTACGGCTGCCGGGGAAGCCGTGGCCGTCGGGATTGCGCAGAAGGTTCAGCGCCATCGAGGCCTGTATGGCCTCGGCCACATAGACGAGCATCAGCGAGACGAGGATCTCGTTGGTCTTGAAGCGGATCCGCAAGAAGGCGGGGATTGCCGCCCAGACCATGCCCCCAGCAAGGCCGGCGAGGACCATCAGCGGGAAGATCAGCCAGCGCGCTTCCATTGGATAGAAGGCAAGGCCGGTCGCGGCGGCGGCAAGGGCGCCCATGATATACTGGCCCTCGGCGCCGATGTTCCAGATCCCGGCGCGAAAGCCGAAGGACAGGCCGATGGCGATAAGGATCAGCGGACCCGCCTTGATCAGAAGCTGCGGCCGCGAATAGGACGCGAAATCCCCGAAAAGCGGATCGTAGAAGATCGTCCGAATGGCTTCTAGCGGGGGCTTGCCGAGCATGGCAAAGACCACCCCGCCGACGATCATGGTGATGATGACGGCAAGGATCGGCGCAACATAGACCCAGGCCTTGCTGGGCTGAGCCCGTTTCTCAAGCGTCAACATGGGCGACCTCCATATCATGGGCGCCACCAAGCATGAGCCCGATTTCGTCGATGGTAAGCCCTTTTGCCAGGCGCGGCGCGCTGAGCTTGCCCTCGTTCAAAGCGGCGAAACGATCCGAGATCTCTCGCAGTTCGTCGAGATCCTGGCTGATGCAGACAATCGCCGCGCCCGAGACCGCCAGATCGAGGATCGCCTGCCGGATCGATGCGGCGGCCGAAGCATCGACGCCCCATGTCGGCTGGTTGATCACCAGAACGCGGGGATTTTGCATGATTTCGCGGCCGATGACGAATTTCTGAAGGTTGCCGCCCGAAAGCGATCGGGCCGTATTGGCCGGGCCGGGGGTGCGCACGTCGAAGGCCTTGATGATCTCTTCGGCAAAAGTCCGGGCGGAGGGCCAGTCGAGCAGCCCCCTGTTGACGAGGTTCTTGCGAACCGCGCCTGTCATAAGCGCGTTTTCCGTCAGGCTCATGTCGGGCGCCGCTGCGTGGCCGTTGCGCTCTTCCGGGGCGGCGCAAAGCCCTGCGGCACGGCGTTCGTTGGGGCCAAGGCGGCCGATCTCGCGACCGTCTATGACGACCATGCCGGCGGCGGTCTTCATCTCGCCCGAGAGGGCGGCGACAAGCTCGTCCTGCCCGTTGCCGGCAACCCCGCCGATGCCCAGAACCTCGCCGGCGCGGACATCGACCGTGATGTTCTTGAGCGCGGTGCCGAATTGGTGCGGCGCAGGTGCTGAAAGGCCGCGGATCGACAGGACGACATCGCCCAACTCGTGCGGCGCCTTTTCGGGAACATGAAGCAAGGTGCCGACCATCATTTCGGCCATGTCGCGGGCCGAGGTCTGGCGCGGATCGCAATTGCCGACGACCTTGCCCAGCCGCAAGATCGTCGCGTGTTCACAAAGCGTGCGGATTTCCTCGAGCTTGTGCGAGATATAGAGGATCGAAGTGCCTTCCTCGCGCAGGATATTCAGTGTCTTGAACAGGATCTCGACCTCTTGCGGCGTCAGAACCGAGGTCGGTTCGTCCATGATCAGGAGTTTGGGATCTTGCAGAAGGCAACGGATGATCTCGACCCGCTGGCGTTCGCCCGCCGAAAGATCTCCGACCACGCGGTCGGGATCAAGCGGCAGGCCGTATTGTTCGGAAACCTCTCGGATGCGGGCGGCGAGATCGCCCATCGCGGGCGGGTTTTCCATGCCGAGCGCGATGTTTTCGGCCACGTTCAGCGCATCGAACAACGAGAAATGCTGGAACACCATCGCCACGCCCGCGGCCCGCGCGGCGCGCGGTTCGGAAGGCTCATACGGCGCGCCGTTGAGGGTCATCGAACCCGTGTCCGGTCTGACAAGCCCATAGATGGTTTTCACCAGGGTCGATTTGCCGGCGCCGTTCTCGCCAAAGAGCGCGTGAACTTCGCCCTTGCCGATCGTGAAGGACACGTCGCTGTTGGCGACGACCCCAGGGTAGGCCTTGGTCAGCCCCCTCAGTTCAAGCAGTGTGTCTGTCACCCTCTGCAACCTCCCTGTT
>Ga0222714_10002468_pt1 | contig 19549 bp, 17 predicted proteins | sample C33_3DmetaG_FD_165048 | JGI IMG/M metagenome (GOLD analysis project Ga0222714, IMG submission 165048) | Estuarine water microbial communities from San Francisco Bay, California, United States - C33_3D | ecosystem: Environmental > Aquatic > Marine > Unclassified | place: USA: California...
GAAGTAAATTCATTACTGCTGGTGCGTCATAGGGATTAGATCCAACATATTTAATGAAATAATTCATAATATCAATTAAATAAGGATTAGAAATATATTTTCTAATACCTCCATCCATGGTTCTAATGTAATCACTATCTTTAAATATTTTTAAAGGGCTATAATATTTTAATGTCTGAAGAATTGTTTCTGCTTGGTTTTTAAATAAAATATCATTGGTAAAATCATATAATTTTTCAGTGTACTTATAAAAATCTTGAAGTTCTTGATAATCTTTATCTGAGATATTTTCTAAATCTTTCATACCTTCAAGCGTATCTGTTAGATCAATTACTTTTCCATCTTCAAAAAAGTTTCTCCAGTGTGGTGCAACAGAAACAAGCTTAAAGTAATCTTCTCTATTTTTACCGTGCATCTCAAATAATGAATCAAAATATTGAGGCATCGTAAAAATAGAAGGTCCTAAATCAAAAGAGAATCCGTCTTGTTCAAGTACGTTTAATTTACCACCTAAATGTGGATTTTTTTCAATCAACGTAATATGAAAATCTTTATGTTTTGCAAGTGTAATTGCTGCACTCATGCCGCCTAATCCACCACCAACGATGACAATTTCTTTCATGATTCCTCCTAGTATATAAATGGTATAAATTTGTATCTAGAGTGTTTCCATTTTTTGTAAGACTGTCCTAACGATGTCTCTAAAATGTTCTCTTCAAGCGTCATTCGATGATTTAATATATAACCCATGAGTAAGTATGCAAGGGGAGTTAAAATGATGTTACTAAAAAATAAAGGGACGCTTGTTGATAATAAAAACAAACCTAAATATAACGGATGTCTTAAAATTTTATAGGGCCCACTTGAAATGAGTTCATGAGTGTCGGATATAGCAACATTTCTTGTGAAAAATCGTCCTAAATGAATAATTGAGACATATCTTAAAGATAACCCAAGGATATATAATGTGATCCCAACATAATTAAGTATGTTTTGTACGGTTTGATTTTCAGTTGTACCTATTTGTAACCAACCAAAAATAAAGTTAAGAACAATAATAAGTAAGATAAACTGTAAAATAAAGAAAAAACTTTTTTTCTCTTGTTTGGATTGTTTTTTTAGATGAGAAGGAAAAATGACAAACTCAACAATCCATAAAATGGTCACAATATAAAAAAGATAATATGGCCATGCATTGACGAAAAAAAATGATAACATAAAGACCTCTATTGCTAATATTATATCATGTGAAAGGGTGATTAAGTCATATCATAAGAAGGAATGATACTTTATGATAATTTATGGATTTAAACTATGCTATAATATAAAAAAATTAGGAGATTCGTGATGAATAGATACTTTTATTTAGTAATTGGACTTATTTTAGCAATGTTTATATTTGAACTTATTGTCTCAATCTTAAACTATCGATATAAAAACCAACCGATTCCTGAAAATGTTCAAGGATTATATGATGAAGAAAAATACAAAAAATGGCTCTCATATTCGATGGCAAATTTCAAGTTTGGATTAGTTTCTAATACCATTTCGACACTCTTAATGGTTTTACTTTTAGTTTTCGGCGTATTTGGTGAAATCGAGACACTCGTAATTGGGATGAGTTCAAGTTCGTTGTTACAAACGTTATTTTTTCTATTTACATATTTTTTAATCACCTTTATATTAGGCATTCCATTCAGTTATTATCGAATTTTTAAAATCGAAGAAGTTTTTGGATTCAATAAGGTCACTAAGAAATTATTTGTTGTTGATAAAATAAAAAGTCTCATACTCACCATTGTTTTTGGAGGCGGCATCATTAGTCTACTTTTTGTCATCTTTGATGCATTAAAAGAAAACATTCGGAACTTTGTTATTGGCGCGTATGTCGTGATTTTTGTGGTCATGTTAGTCTTATTCTTATTTAATGGGCTATTTGTAAGACTATTTAATAAACTCACGCTATTAGAAGAAGGATCTTTAAAGACAAAAATTGATGAACTGGCTTCAAAATTAGGATTTGAAGTGAAACGTATTTATGTCATGGACGGGTCTAAAAGATCTACTAAACTCAATGCATTTTTTAGTGGACTTGGTAAAACAAAAGAAGTTGTATTATTTGATACATTAATTGAAAAATCATCAGAAGATCAAATATTAGCTGTTTTAGCTCATGAACTTGGTCATGCTACTCATAAAGATACATTAAAACTTTTATTTCAACAACTATTTGTGATCGGTATTTATGTTTCTATTCTAGGGTTTATCTTATCTACAGTTGAGCTGCATACAGCATTTAGTCTTTCTGGTATCAACTTTGGATTTGCAATTATTTTAATGGCAATCTTATTATCACCTGTAGATACACTCATAGGACTTGTATCAAATTATATTTCAAGACAATTTGAATATAAAGCAGATGCCTTTGCAGCAAAACATACCTCTAAAGAATCAATGATTAGTGCACTTAAAGTATTAGTCGTTGAAAATTTTGCAAATCTTACACCGCATCCTTTATACGTTAAACTCTATTATAGTCATCCAACTATCTCTGAAAGAATTGCTTCTGTTTTAGCATCCTAATATTTTACATATTTAATAAGCGATAGATAAGTTATCGCTTATTTTTAATTTGATATGTTATACTAATCATGTAATACAATCTTCAGGGCAGGGTGCAATTCCCGATCGGCGGTAAAGTCCGCGAGCCTACGGGCAGGATTTGGTGAAATTCCAAAACCGACAGTATAGTCTGGATGGGAGAAGATATGGTTTTTTAACCTTATTTTTTACTTTTCTATGCCCTGAAAATGGGCATTTTTATTTTATTAGGAGTATATTATGAATGATGTTTACATGAATAAAGCATTAGAACTTGCTGAAAAAGGAGGTCTTAATGTCAAACCAAATCCTCTTGTTGGCGCAGTCATTGTTAAAAATAATCAAATTATTGGTGAAGGTTATCATCAAGAATATGGTCAAGCCCATGCTGAGATCAATGCTTTTTTAAACGCTAAAGAAGATGTTACTGGTGCAACAATGTATGTCACATTAGAGCCATGCAGCCATGAAGGTAAAACAGGTTCTTGTGCTAAAAAAATCATTGAAAAAGGTATTAAAGAAGTCTATGTTGCGACATTAGATCCAAATCCTTTAGTTGCTGGAAAAGGCATCCAAATGTTAAAAGATGCAGGTATTCAAGTACATTTAGGTATTTCTCAAGAACAAAGCAATGTGATGAATCAACATTTCTATCATTACATTACTCAAAATAAACCTTATGTTTTATTAAAAATGGCGTTAACATTAGACGGTAAATATGCAACTGATGCCATGGATAGTTCATGGATCACAAATGAAGCTTCACGATTAGATGTTCATCACACGAGATCAAAATACCAAGCCATCATGGTTGGACTTAATACTGTAATTCAAGATGATCCAAAACTTAACATAAGATTAGAAAACTATACAGGAAAACAAATGATTAGAGTTATTTTAGATCCAAAAGGAGATGTTCCCATCAATCGTCAAGTCATCCAAGACGAATTAGAAACTTGGATCATCACATCTTTGATGCCAGAAAAAAAAAGAAACCAGATAGAACATCTTGGCAATCGCGTGATCTATATTCAAAGCAAAGATGATGTCATTGATTTAGAGAGGTTGTTAAATCAATTACACGACTTTGGCATTCAAAATATTATAGTTGAAGGTGGTAAAACACTTCATGAAAGTTTTTTAAGGGATAAATTGTTTGACGAGATACAAGCTTATGTGGCTCCGAAATTCATTGGTGGTACACAAACACTTCAACATTTAAACATTTCAACGATGAGTGAAGCACTCGAATTAAAAGATGTTTCATTTCAAATATTTGAAAACAATATCAAAATCACAGGGAGAAAATAAACATATGTTTACTGGAATTATTCAAGATATCGGAACAATCACATCAATAAAAAAAGGATCAAAATCACAACAAATTACAATCGAATCCTCTATCTTAGATGATGTTTCTATTGGTGATTCAATTGCAGCCAATGGGTTATGTCTTACAGTCACAACGTTAAAAGATAACACGTATACAGTTGATGTCATGGCAGAATCATTAAGACGATCTAATTTAGGAAGTTTAGACATCGGATCAAAGGTAAACCTAGAAAAAGCGATGTCTATGGGTGAACGCTTTGGTGGTCATATGGTTTCTGGACATATCGATGATGTGGGTGTGATTTCAAAAACTTTCATTGAAGATAATGCAACATGGGTTGATATTGATGTTCCGGAACATTTAAAAAAATATTGTATATTAAAAGGATCAATCGCGATTGATGGTATTAGTTTAACAATATCAAGATTAACATCTAAAGGAGTTTCAGTTTCTATTATCCCTCATACTAAAGATCAAACAACGTTACTTAATAAAACAGTGGGTGATCAGGTGAATTTAGAAATGGACATGATGATTAAATATGTTGAAAAATTATTAAAACCCACCAAAGAAAATCTTACAAAGGAGACTTTAAAAGATTATGGCTATTAAACTCAACACCATCGAAGAAGCAATCTTAGATATCCGATTAGGTAAGATGGTCATTGTTGTCGATGATGAAGATAGAGAAAATGAAGGCGATCTTGTCATGGCCGCTGAAAAAGTAAGACCTGAAGATGTCAATTTCATGGCAACTTACGGAAAAGGACTTATTTGTGCACCACTTAAAGAATCTGATGCTATCAAACTAGGACTAGATGAAATGGTTAAAAAAAATACGGATGTATTTAGAACCAATTTCACAGTATCTGTTGATGCAATGGATACAACCACAGGGATTTCAGCAAAAGAACGTGCGCTCACAATTCAATTATTAGTGAGCGACAAGGCAACGCATCGTGACTTTAGAAAACCTGGACATATTTTTCCTTTAATTGCTCAAGAAGGTGGTGTATTAAAGCGTGCCGGTCATACAGAGGCAAGTATCGATCTTGCCGAACTTGCAGGTCTTAAACCCGCAGGTGTCATTTGTGAAATCATGAACGATGATGGATCTATGGCAAGACTAGATGATTTAATGATTTATAAAGATAAACATCAACTGAAAATTATTTCAATTCAAGATCTTATTGAATATAAGAGAAAAAAAGAAACATACATTACACGTTCAGCTAGTGCAATTATGCCTACGATTTCAGGCGAATTTGAAATGGTAGGATATGAAAACACATTAAATAAAGAACATCACGTGGCACTGGTTAAAGGTGATGTTAAAGGTAAAGAAAATGTATTAGTAAGAGTACACTCAGAGTGTTTAACTGGAGATGCATTTGGATCTTTACGCTGTGATTGTGGAGATCAACTTCATGCAGCCATGCATACGATTGAAGAGAATGGTTTAGGCATTGTTTTATATATGAGACAAGAAGGAAGAGGCATCGGTTTAATTAATAAAATTAAAGCATATCATCTTCAAGATCAAGGGTATGATACGGTTGAAGCAAATTTAAAATTAGGGTTTAAAGATGATTTAAGAGATTATGGCATTGGAGCACAGATCCTTGCAGATTTAGGTGTAAAATCAATCCGTTTAATGACCAATAATCCAAGAAAAATTGTTGGTTTAGAGGGATATGGAATTAAGATTTCAGATCGTGTATCGATACAAATGAATCACAATGAAAAAAATGAATTTTATTTAAAAACAAAAAAACATAAACTTGGGCATATGCTCGATATAAAGGAGTAATTATGAAAACGATTGAAGGAAATTACATGGGTAAAGGTTTAAAAATTGCAATTGTCATGAGTCGATTTAACGATATGATCGTCAAACAACTTGTTGAAGGTGCAAAAGATGGTTTAATTAGACACGGTGTTGATGAAAAAGATATCACAGTTGTTGCAGTGCCTGGTGCATATGAAATTCCACTTGCAGTTAAAAAAGTGGCAGAATTAAAAACTTATGACGCAATCATTGCATGTGGTGCAGTCATTCGTGGTGCTACACCACACTTTGATATGGTTGCACATGGAGTCACCAGTGGCATTGCCTCGGTGTCTCTTGATAGTGGTGTTCCAGTGATTAACGCAGTACTTACAACGGATTCTATCGAACAAGCGATTGAACGTGCAGGAACAAAAGCTGGAAACAAAGGATTTGATGCAGCTTTATCAGCCATTGAAATGGTAAATGTCTTAAAAAATATATAAAACTAAAATTAAAAAAAGACCTCTACACTATTCATAAAGTGGAGGTCTTTTTTTATTTGATACTTTTTATATGTAATTGAGCAAGATGTAAATGATTTTGTTTTGTTTCACTATCCATCTTATCTAATAAGTTAACCATCATTGACATTCTAGGGTTAGGTTTTAAAGTTTCTTTATGATTGTCTATAAAATTCCAGTATAAACCATTAAATGGACACGCTTTTTCACCTGTTTTTATGGTTGGATCATATTTACATCCGTCACAAAAGTTACTCATCTTTTTAATATAAGAAGCACCAGAAATATAAGGTTTCGTTGACATTAATCCACCGTCAGCATATAAACCCATTCCCATAACATTGGGCGTTACAACCCAGTCAAAAGAATCAATATACATACTATTAAACCAGTTATTAACTTCCTTAGGCTTGACACCAATAAGATTGGCATAATTTGATAAAACCATGAGTCTTTGAATATGATGATTATAACCATTTTCTAGTGTTTCACTGATAGTATGAGATAAACATGATAAATCTGTATTTGCATCCCAATAAAAAGAGGGTAAAGGTATATGATGATTTAATGCATTCTTTTTATGGTAGTCAGGTGTCATCAAATATACACCACGAATATACTCGCGCCAACCTAAGACTTGTCTAATGAAACCTTCAGCAGGTTCAATACTACATAATCCATCATGATAGGCTTGTTCAACTTCTTTAATCACATCCATGGGATTAAGTAGACCTAAATTTAAAGATGAAGAAATAAGCGCATGAGACATATAAGGCTCATTTTTAATCATGACATCTTGATGATCACCAAACGTTGAAAGCCTGTAGTTAATAAAATGTTTGAGTGCTTGATTTGCTTGAGTGTTTGAAACTGGATAAATAAACGAATCTAAACTCCCTGGATGATCTTTAAATAGAGCGTTTGTCCAATCAATTGATTGTTGCGTTAAAGCATCGATTTCAAATGTAAGAGGTTCATGAAAATGTAATCCTTTTTTATAGGGTTTTCTATTCTCAGCATCAAATGAGAATTTTCCACCGATGGGTAAGTCATGATCCATTAAGATGAGATGTTTATGACGGAGTTTTCTATATACGGTATCCATTTTCCAAGGTTTTTTAACAAGTAAAGATTTCCATTCCTCTCTTGATACAATAAACATCGGATCATCAACGTACGTAACTTCGGTTAAAGGCTTTATAAAATCAATATCTGATTGGTCATTGGGTAAAAACATATAGATGCGAGGATCATTATATATATTATAGAAGTCATTTAAATCTTCAATAAGAAGATGCTTGATAGGATACTTTTTTTGATATGTATCAACAAAATGCAAAACCGCACTATGATGGAGTGCAATTCTTTTTTTGTGATAAGGATATCTTTTGTAAAAAGATAAATGCTCAATCACAAGGATTTCATCAAAATCTATATTAAGATGATCGATATAACTACGATTAAGTTGAAACGGAAACAATACCAATTTCATCATGATTTAGTTACCTTTTTTATGGGTCTAGGATAATTTTGAATACCATATGAAACACGTTCTTGTTCTAATAGTTCACTTATTTTATATTTTAAATGAATCGGAACTTTTTTTAATTCAGGTAGAAATGCATCTAAATACTTACAATTCTTATCGTTGCGTTCTCCTTGAGTGATGTAATTAAACATTCTATTTTCTCTAGGATCATTTCCTAGTCCAGCATTATATAGCCAGTTAAGGGTATTAGAAGAAACATCATAGTCAATTAAATAAGCTTCAAATAACGCCGCACCAATACGCCAATCTTGGTTTAAAAATTTAGTAAAGAAATTAGCAACATTTTGTCTACCCCTGTTTGACATATAACCAGTTTGAACAAGTTGTCTCATATTTGCATCAATAAGTGGGTATCCTGTTTTCCCTTCTTTCCAAGCTGTAATGTAGTGAGGGTTATGAGATGTATGATGATATTGAGCCAAGCCTTCTTGATTGAAAATGCGATTGTCATATTTTTTATGAACAAAATAAAAGTAATCTCGCCATAATAACTCAAAATATATCCAATATGTCGAATCATTTTTGACATAATTTAATTCATATTTTTTTACTTCATTCATAATACGTCTTACTGATAATGCACCAATGGATAGATATGCTGAAAATTTCGTAGAATCATTAAAGTCTAACATACCATTTCGAGTGTCTTTGTATGTTTTAGCAAGTTGATGAGAAAACAAATACTGCGATAAATGTTTTAAGCCTTCTGATTCACCAGGTTTAATATAATGGGTTGTTTGTAAAATATTTAGATCATTAAGATTTGGAATGTCGCTCTCTATAGTTATTTTTGATTGCGGCACTAAAGGTTCACTTTCTTTAAAGTCAACATATAGCCGTTCGATTTGGTGTCTAAATTGTGTAAATACAAAAGGTAAATTCTGAATTGAAAAAGGTAGCAAGTGTGATTTATATAAAGGTTTCATTTCCTCGTGATAGGTTGGAATGTTTAAAGTAGATATAAAATCATATCTTTTTCTCTCTTCATCTCCAGGTAGTTTTTCATAGTAAATAGAGTCAATGGAATAATCAGAAATCAATGTTTTTATGATGTCATTGAAGTTACCTTTTTTTGCTAGAAGTGGAATATTTAATGTATGGAGTTGTTTGTTTAAATCAAGTAATGTGTCATATATAAAAGAAAGCCAATGATTACTTTTCTTTTGGAATCCAAATTGATTATCTTTAAACCAAATAGCATCAAATACAAAAAGTCCTATAACTGGACCTTGATCCATCGCTTTTTTTAGTAAAGGGTGGTCATGTATTCGTAAATCATTTTGGAAGAGATAAAGATTCATATAAACTCCTATGATATAATAATCTTATGAATGTAAAACACGATACAGATCAACTACAGGTTGTATTGGTTCATCAACCAGGTAAAGAAATTGAACAACTCATGCCAAGTAATCTTAGAAGGTTACTCTTTGATGATGTTCCTTTTTTAGATCAAGCCATTAAAGAACATCAAACAATGACTGACTATTTATTGCGTCACGGTGTCAACGTATTTGATATTACGGATCTTGCTATTGAAGTATTACAAGACGATGTACTTAAAGATAAACTTATTAATATCATCATACACGATTTAAAGCAACAGTCATCATCTATGGTAGAACGTGTGAAAAATAAGCTCATTCAGTCGTCTTCAAAAGAAATCGTAAGTACATATGTAGAAGGACTGACTTACATGGAATTAGAGTTAGAAAATAAAGATACACTTTTTATTTTAGATCCTATACCAAATCTGTTATTTCAAAGAGATCCAATGTTTATGATTGATGATATTTGCGTCATTAGTAAAATGAATATGGAAGCCAGAAAAAGAGAAGCAACCCTTTCAAAATTTGTTATCAAGCATCATCCACTATTTGAAAATCAACGCGTCATTGACATGACTGATCAAGATCACTCAATTGAAGGTGGCGATATCATTGTATTAGATGACTATATTTTTATTGGTATATCTGAGCGTACAACTAAAGAGGCAGTCATTGAGTTAAATAAACGTTTAAAAGAACATCAACTATCATATCAGCTGATTCTTATAGAACTACCAAATCACCGAAGTTATATGCATTTAGATACGGTTTTTACAGCAATCAAAAAAGATGTATTTGTATATGATAAGCATGCATTTGAAAAAAGTATTTTTTATGAATTGATAGATAATGACCTAATATTAATTAGAGAACCATTCGAAACATTTATGACAAATCAATTTGGAGATGTATTATTAATTGAAGTTGGGGATGGTGATCAAATTTATGCAAAAAGAGAACAGTGGAACGATGCTGCTAATACACTAGCGATTAAACCTAACCATATTATTTGCTACGATAGAAATGTCATTACAAATGACCTATTTAATTCATTTGGTGTAACGTACTTTTCTATGCCGTCTTCTGAGTTATCTAGAGGACGTGGTGGTCCGCATTGTATGACCATGCCACTTCATAGAAAAAGCCTCTAATGAGGCTTTAGCATGATTTCAATTCCAGAAGCAACGCCTTCATCTTCATAGATGAGGGTGTTTTTTATATATAGTTTTAAATGAATGTTTCCAGATAATCCCTCTTTAATGGTTTCATTCATTTGACCTAATCTTGGTGAAGGTAAATCTTTATAGTCTGATGTTGTCGCAATAACAACTAATTTCAAAGATCTTTTTTTGATTGTTATTGAAACGGAAGAATCATTATAATTCAGATGTTTTACGGAACTCAAATTATAAGTTGCAAATCTATACTCTTTTCCTTGTACAATTAATACGCTGATGAGTCCTTTAAATTTAAAAAATAAAAAAGGAATGGTTGCATAAGATAACATAAACGATGTTTTAGAATCTTTAAAGTGATTGGATTGCATCCAAGTGTAACTACTAGGAAAAGACGTTCCCCAATCTTTTTCGATATAACCTTTTCCTTGGTTAAATGAAATGGCCTCTTTTTTTAGGAGAATTGAACCTTTCACTTGGTGTGACATCGAAACGATACCATGATAGGTTTCCATAAATTTTAAATAGCCAAAGGGTCCCATAATAGAGGGAAACAATAAACTTTTTTTAATCGGAGTGAGATCATGATTTTCTAAGTGTACTTGGAGATCTAATTCGTCGTTATCGATAGAGAAAAACATAGAGTCGCTAGAAAACATATTTCCAGCAATTTGAATTTTGAATGTTTTTGGATGAAAAGAAAATGCGTTGATATTGTATTTAAAATAATAAGTTTTTAACGTTTCTTTTTCTTTCGTTCGGTCAGAGATAAAAACTTGTATAAATGCATGGGTATCTTTTTTATTTAAACTTATTCCGGGAATGAATGCAAAAGTATGTGACAAACTTTTTGAAACATATTTAAAATACCAACCTTCAAAATAGTTTTTTTTCTTTAAATGCCCTTGAAAAATTTCTGGATGAAATGTTTTATAAAACATGATTTTCTCCTAAAAAAAAGACTAAGTTTCCTTAGTCTTTAGTATAGCACATCTTAAGAAGGTTGGAATGCTCCAAAGAGAACAAGCCATGTAAGTAATGTTTTAGCGACAAGAGATAAAATGACATAACCTCTTTCACCATGTAAATAATCTTTAAATTTACCAATACCTGCATATTGTAAGTACATGTTTACAGGGAAAGTATTAAATGCTACAAAATATGTTCCTAAAATTGCCCAAACAAATCCCGGTACATTTGCAATATTAGGGTTGACACCAATATAAAATGCGATTGCGACCCATGGTGCAAGACCAACTATTGATCCGAAAATAAATGGTAACCAGTTGACTTTTTTACCAGCTTTAGATTCACCTTGGTTAAGTAATTCCATATCTAAACCAAAGAAGTTCATCGCAGCATTTGCAAATGCGATTAATGCAAATACAGCAACATCTCTCACACCAAATAAAGATGAAATTAAAACGATCATGATTGAAGAAGATAATGCGTATTCATACCATCTAAATTTGTTAATACCCACTTTTAAACCAGCCCGATATTCATCTTTCCAAACAAATGCAATCAGAAAGTGGAAAATACCAGAAATAAGTAAGAAGCTTGCGGTTAGTTGTAGAAAAGGTAACTCAAATAGTGTATCCGTATTTGTTAGAACTAAACCTTCACCTTGAATAAACTCTAAATAATTACCGATGACTGAAATGGTAAATGTTCCCTGACCTGTCATATTCGGGTAGATGAAGAATGCAAAAATCATCATAAACAACCCTTGAACTAAATGGACAACACCCATTTTTTTATTAAATGAGATGAGTTTATCGATTTTAACATCAACATTTAATGTTTGAACTTCTGTAGACATAATAATCTCCTTTGTATTATGATTATGCCATGAGTATATCACACAATCTATCACGATGTTAGAGAATTTTTTTGTTATGGTAAAATATGGAAGAAAATAAGGTGAATATGAAAAAAGTCATTATCATTGGTGCTGGCACAGCTGGGCTATCTTCAGCAATCAGACTTCAAACTTTAGGATTTCAAGTTGAAGTCTATGAAAAAAACGATCGTGTCGGCGGTCGTATGTTTCAACTTAAAGATAAAGGATTCACGTTTGATTATGGCCCAACCATTACAATGTTACCTGAAGAATATAAAGACGTATTTAGAGCATCGGGAGTAGATCCAGATGATTATTTAGAAATGACAGCACTTGATCCACTTTATAAACTTTATTTTAGAGATGGAACGTCATTTCAAGTATCCTCAAACTTAAACAAATTAATGAAAGAACTTGAAAATTTTGGTGAAGAAGAAGCGTATGGGTATTTATCATATTTATCTGATGTATACGGACGTTATATTATTGCAAAAAAGCATTTTTTAGATGTTTCATATCGAAGAAAAAGAGATTTTTTCAACTTAAAAACACCTTATCACGGGTACCGCTTAAAAACACTTAACAATTCATATGAATCCATTTCTAGATTCGTTAAAAACGAAAAACTAAGACAAGCATTATCTTTTCAAACATTATATGTTGGTGTTTCTCCATTTCAAGGACCTTCCATTTATACCATTATACCGATGATTGAGTTATTATATGGCATTCATTACATTAAAGGTGGTATGTATCAAATGGCAGCAGCGATGGAAAAACGTTTCCTAGAACTAGGCGGAAAAATTCACTTGAACCAATCTGTTGATGAGATTATGATTAAAGATCAAATCGCACAAGGGATAAGAATTAAAGATGATATCAAAGAAGCAGATATTATTTTAACCAATGCGGATTTTCCTTGGGCTGTTGAAAACTTAATCAAAGAGCGTAAAAACAGAGGAAAATATAAAGATAAAAAATTGAAAAAAATGTCCTATTCATCATCAGTATTTATTATGTATATGGGGCTTGATAAAAAATATCCAACCGATATCCATTCACTCAGATTTGCAGCGGACTTTAAGAAAAATATTAATGATTTATTTGAGTCAGTGATTCCTGAAGATCCATCATTTTATTTATATTCACCGTCTCAAATTGATGAAAGTGTCGCGCCTAAAGGAAAAGAAATCTTGTATGTTTTAGTACCTGTACCAAATACTCAAGATAAACATGTTAACTGGGATGAAGCTCAAGTAACGTATTATCAATCTAAGATATTATCAATGATTGAACAAATTCCAACATTTCATGATATTAGAGAACATATTGAAGTCATGCATGTCTCTACCCCAAATACATGGGAAGAAAAATTTAATTTAAATCATGGTGGAACGTTTGGACTTCGTCCTACCTTGAATCAAAGTTTATATTTCAGACCTCAAGCAACATTAAAACCTTTAAAAAATGTTTATTTCACCGGATCATCAACACATCCTGGTCCAGGCGTTCCAATTGTTTTAAAATCAGCAAAACTCGCTGTCAATGAAATATTAAAGGATCATCCTCATGAATGATTGGTTTACATTAAGTTTATTGATATTTGCAGGTGTTGTCGTTCTCTTACTTGCTTTAATTTACTTAAGAGAGAGACGTCTCATTAAGTACTGCGAACAAATCATTAAAAAGAATTCACTCACCTTTTATAAAGCTTTTTCAAAAATTGAAAACAAAAAGCAGAGACAAGCCATTTATGTTGTTTATGCTTTTTGTCGTTATGCAGATGATTTAATTGATGAACACCAAGATATTACGGGTCTTAAACAATTAGAATTAGAACTAGAAGCATTTAAAAAGCATAAGAAAACATCACTTAAAGTTTTTAAAGCATTAAGTATCATCAAAGATCAGTTTTATGGTGAGGATTATGATTATAAACCATACTTTGAGATGATCCAAGGTCAAAGAATGGATATCGACATCGCTTCGTATGAAAGCATGGATGATGTATTAGAGTATTGTTATTACGTGGCCTCTTCAGTAGGATTGATGTTACTTCCGATTTTAGCACCAAGCAAACATCAGGAATTAAAAGAATTTGCGATTCAACTTGGATATGCAATGCAAATCACTAATTTTTTAAGAGATGTTGGCGAAGATTATCTTAAAGGAAGAATTTATATCCCGCAAGAATCATTAAAAAAACATCAAGTAAAGATCGAACATGAAGTCAAGAATGGACCTACAGAATCTTTTAAAACACTATTTGATGAATTAGCTTCTCAAGCAAGACACTATTATCAATACGCATATGATCATATCGATACTTTTAGTCACGATGTAAGAAAACCTCTTTTATATGCAGCTAAATTATATGAAGCCATCCTAGATGAATGTATGACTGATTATGATGTATTTACTAAGAAACATTTTGTATCAAATGATAAAAAAATGGAAATCATTAAAAAGCTTCAATAAATTCTTTAACGACATACTTTGGGGTATATATGAATACAAGTAGAATCAAAGTTATTCAAGAAGTCACCAATAATGATCAGTATAAAATTATATATTGGATGCAAAGTGCGCAACGCATCCAGTACAACCATGCACTTAATTATGCAATTAAACTTGCAAATAAATCCGGCAGTGAACTTCAAGTGATTTTTAATATTATACCTTCTTATAAGGATGCAAATCGTAGACACTATATGTTTATGTTAGAAGGAATCAAGGAATTAAACCACACGTTTCTAGAACTTAACATTCCTTTTAAAACAACTTTTGGTCTTCCAGATGAAACGATTTCAAAGCATCTCAATACCGGTGATATATTGATACTTGATAAAGCCTACTTAAAACAACCAAGACAATGGAGAAACACTTTATACCAACGTATTAAAGGTAAAAATACCATCATTGAAATCGATACAGAACTGATTGTTCCTGTGGAACTTGCATCTAGTAAAATGGAATACGGGGCATATACCATACGTCCTAAACTTCATAAACTTTTTGATACCTTTAATGACCATGACGTGTTACCGACATATGCAGGTCCATATCAAAAACTTACTTCAGACGTAGAACTTAATGATTTAAATGCTTTTGTAGAGACACTTCCTATCGATCAATCCGTGATTGAGACCTCTCTATTTAAAGGTGGATACCAAGAAGCGATTCAAAGACTTCAAACGTTTATTCAATTTAAAGCTAAAGATTATTTAGAAAGAAATGCACCAGGTGAACAAGTGACGTCTACATTGTCACCGTATTTACATTTTGGTCAAATCTCATCACTTGAAATCGTACATGCCATTCAGCATGCTAAAGAAGAAGGAATGATTAATCAAGAGACTTTTGATGGCATTTTTGAACAAGTGTTTGTAAGAAGAGAACTTGCGTTTAATTTTGTATATTATAATCAAAATTACGATCAATTTGAATCTATGACAGAATCTTGGGCTTACAAAACAATGGAAGAGCATCAAGATGACTATAGACCCTTTATTTATTCAAAAGATAGCTTAGAAGAGGCTCGAACACACGATCCTTATTTCAATGCTGCCATGGATGAAATGAAATTTAGTGGCTATATGCATAATTACATGCGCATGTATTGGGCTAAAAAAATCATTGAATGGTCAAATTCATATAAAGAAGCTTACGAAACAACCCTGTACTTAAATAATAAATACTTTTTAGATGGTAGAGATCCGAATTCATATACGAGTGTTGCTTGGAATTATGGTCGTCACGATCGTGCATGGAATGAAAGAATGATTTTCGGTAAATTGCGTTATATGAATGATAAAGGGTTAGAAAGAAAGTTTGAAATGAAAAAATACATCAACTATGTAGAAAGTATAAAAAAATAAGTCCACATGGACTTATTTTTTTAATTTAGGGAAGAAAATAGGTGTATACTTTTTATACACTTCATAGAGTTCGTTATCTTTATATCTTTTTTCAAGTAAAGGAACTCCAGAAACAAATCTAAGTAGATATCCCATGATCAGTGTTCCAATGATTCCAAAAACATAATTCAAATCAAAACTATAAAACATAATGACAAAATAACTGATCCATATCATAAAATCACCAAAGTAATTGGGATGTCTAGTATATGCCCACAAGCCTTTATCCATGATTTTTCCTTTGTTACCAGGGTTAGATTTAAATCGTTTAAGTTGAGCATCTGAGACACTTTCAAAAACAAAACCAATGATAAATAAAATAATACCTAATCCTAAAACCAAATAATGAAACCATTCACGTCCTTCTTTAACATAAAATACACTTTGAAGTGGCAATGAAATCACAAATGCAAGTAATATTTGAAGATAAAAGACTTTAAAATAAGCCTGTAAATAAGGGATTTTCCCCCATTTTTTTCTCATGTTGACATAACGGTAATCTTCTGGCTTAGACCAGTTACGTAAAAATAAGTAATAGGTCAGTCTTAACCCCCATAAAGTAACAAAACTTAGTATTGAAATTGACGCGATTGTCATGACTCCAGTATATAAAAACACCGTCCAAGTAATCACAACAAAACTTAATCCCCATGCGATATCAATCAGACCTAGGTTTTTTTTAATCACACTAATCAAAAACCAAAGATGTAAGTAAATGAAAAGAACAACTGCCAATAAGGTAAAATGTGTCATAAAAGACTTCCGATTAAATAGGTGAGCGTGGATACAGAAAATCCTAAAAATGTTCCCCATGTGATATCAATGAGAGTAACTTTAAGTGGCCATTTTTCAAGTGTTGCTAAATTGGTTAAGTCATAAGTTGCATACGTTATAAAACCATAAAGACCACCATAGAGTATAGCATGACTAAGTGACATTGCATCTAATGCAGGAACGATTGCAAAAATCATTAAAAAGATTATATATAATACATAAAAAACAATCGCTGCGTACCAATTAGGTTTTTTGGCTAAAATATAACCAATTTGTGTTTGATACATCTTTTTAGCAAACAAACCTAACCATAAGATGTCAATGATAAAAAAGATGAAAAATGCGATTAAAAAGATAAGTATATTCATGATTTCTCCCTCGTTGATACAACAATGTGATCAAATGGAATTTCTATTTGTAAAGCTTTTAATTGATCTAGAATAAAGACACGTAACTCTCTTTCAATGCCAAATTGTAAATTAGGTTGAGTTTGACAAGTTAATGTCATTTCTATACCAGATGCTAAAAATTGAGTCACCCCTAAAACCAACGCATCTGAAATGATTTCTGTGTGAGTTTCTTTAAATATTTTTAAGGATGCATTCAAAACAGAAGTCAGGTTTTTAATGTCTGTTTCATAAGGTACTGAAAAGGTAATGATTGCTTGAGAGTAATACCTAGAATAGTTTGTGACGGGAGACATGTGACTATTTGAAAATATTTGGATATGACCTGTCCAATGTTGAAGTGTTGTTGATTTTAAACCGAGTTCTAATACGGTTCCTCTAAACCCTTTGACTTCAACAATATCACCGATATCGTAATGATTTTCAAACACAATAAAAAAGCCAGCAATCATATCTTGTATCATGCGTTGTGCACCCAGACCAATCACAAGGCCTATAATTCCTAGACCCGCAATCGCTGGAATCACATCAACACCCCAAATAGACAAGATAACTAAGATTGCAATCAAAAATACAGTGTATCTTAATAAACTGAATAGAAGTTTAGATAAGGTTTTAAATCTCGTGACTTGTTTTTGTTTCGATTCAGCATGTTTTAAATATCTTTTAATGAGTGACTGAACTAAAAAAAGTGTTAAAAATGAAATAATGAATACGACCACAGAAAAAAAGATTTTTGAAAATAATGGATCATTGATGAGATCTTCATATAGTTCAGTAAAAAAATTCAGCATCGGGATACCTCCTTATCATTATACCATATTTTATATTGATTAAACGTGCGTTCAAGATGACTTCATGATACAATATGAGTGCACAAAGGAGGCTATATGAATCATCAATTAACACCATATTTTACAAAACTTGTTGAATATACAAAAAAAGATAGAGTCCCTTTTGATGTACCTGGTCATAAAATGGGTTTTTTTGAAAATGATATGACAAAAATCTTAGGTAAAGAGGTCTTTAGATTTGATGTCAATGCACCAGATGGATTAGATAATTTAAATGTTCCTAAGGGTGTCATAAAAGAATCACAAGCTTTATTTGCTGATGCTTTTAAGGCTGAACATGCATTTTTTCTAACTGGTGGAACAACCTTAGGAATTTTAGCGTTGATTATGTCAACAGCAAAAGCAAAAGAAAAAATCATTATGCCTCGTAACGTTCATAAATCAATTATTTCAGCACTTATCATGAGTGGTGCAATGCCTATTTTTGTGGAACCTGTGATTGATGAAGATTTAGGAATTGCAAATCATATGCCACTAGAAGCTTTAAAAATACAAATTGCGAATCATCCTGATGCGAAAGCTGTCCTCATCATTAACCCAACGTACTTTGGGGTTGCGAGTAACATCAAAGAGATCGTTGATATTGTCCACCAACACAATATGCTTGTTCTTGCTGATGAAGCACACGGTTCTCACATGGTCTTTAGTGATGAACTTCCAATGACTGCAATGCAAGCTGGTGCTGATTTATCAGCAACATCTATTCATAAAACAAGTGGGTCTCTCACACAAAGTTCAGCGATTTTAGCACAAGGTTCACGTTTTGATTACACAAGATTAGTCGCAACCATTCATATGGTTCAATCTACATCACCATCATCATTATTACTCGCAAGCCTTGATGTTGCTAGAAAAGCCATGTATTTTCATGCAAAAGATAAAATTGAAAACTTAATTCCTAACGTAAGAGAAGTGGTTACAAAAATCAATAAGCTTAAAGGTTTAAGCGCATCGACAAAAGAAGACTTTTTAAAACAAGGTGCAACGCATTTTGATGAAACCAAACTTATTATCAAAGTCACAGGTTTAGGTCTTACTGGATTTGATATGTATCATCTTTTATCTGAAAAATATGAGATTCAAGTTGAACTTGCAGAAACCAAACTCGTTTTATGCGTCTTATCTGTTGGCACAACTCAATCCCATTTAGATAGGTTGTATGATGCACTTGTTGATTTATCTAATACCTATGGTCATCAAGATCTAAAAGTTGAAACATTTAAACCTAAAGGGAGTTTCCCTGAAGCGTATGTCAGACCTAGAAGTGCATATCATGCACCAACTAGAAGTGTAAAATACGAAGAAGCAGTTGGAGAAATTGCTGCTGAATCCGTAATGATTTATCCTCCTGGTATTCCAATCTTAATTCCAGGAGAAATCATTGATCAAGCACTGGTTGATGAACTCGTGTTTTACATCTCTCAAGGTTCAACTATATTAAGTGAATCAGAAGATGGATATTTTAAAGTTGTAGAT
>Ga0222714_10002471_pt1 | contig 19529 bp, 17 predicted proteins | sample C33_3DmetaG_FD_165048 | JGI IMG/M metagenome (GOLD analysis project Ga0222714, IMG submission 165048) | Estuarine water microbial communities from San Francisco Bay, California, United States - C33_3D | ecosystem: Environmental > Aquatic > Marine > Unclassified | place: USA: California...
CTGGAATTTTCAAGTTTTGTAAAATTTTTCTACCAGGAATTTTTTTTAATTTAGTATCAATTTTACTCGCAAATAATCCATCGGGCCAACAAAATAAGTTTTTATAAATTTTTATTTCTTTTTTGATATATGATCCTAAGAAAGCCAGATTCAATCCTGACAAAATAAAATTTTTATCTATTATTTTTTTTAAATCTTTTATTATTATTATTTTATCTAAATATAAATTTTCATTAATAATATTTTTTGATTTTTTATAATCAGAATTAAATACATGACTATTTAAGAAAAAAAACTGTTGTAACTTATTCGGAATTTTAAGAAGTAAAACCAAAATATTTTTTTTTATATTATATTTTTTAAAAGATTTAGCTGTTTCAAAAAGAATTTTTATATATGATTGTATACCCTTTCCACTAATTCCACCACTTCTCATTCTAACAATAATTTTATTAGAGCAAAAAAAATTTTCTTTATGCATTTTTAAAACTCTCAAAAAAAAATCAAAATCTGACGCTATAGAAAATTTTTCTTCATATACACCATATGATTTGTAAATGTCCCTAGCAATTATTGATGCAGGATGAGGTGGCATTAATCCAATTTCTAAATATTTTCTTTTAAAATTATTACTTAAGTATATTCTTGTTATTTTATTGAAAAAAATTCTTTTAAAGTAAACTAAACTAAAAAAAAATATTTTATAATTTTTATTATTTTTAATTATATTAACTATTTTGCTAATTGTTTGTGGAGATTGGTATATGTCATCTGAGTTTAAGATAGATATAAAATCTCCAGTACTTTTTTTTATGCCTAAATTTATTGCATTATAAATTCCCGATCCTGATTGAGAAAAATATTTAATTTTTTTATTTTTACAATTTTTTTGGTAATTTTTAATGATCTTTTTAGTATTATCAGTTGAGTCTCCATCAACAATTATATGTTCAATATTTTTGTATATTTGTGAACCGACAGAGTTTAGAGTGTAAGCCAAAGTCTTTTGACTATTTTTACACACTGTTATAATAGAAATTTTCATGAGATATATATAAACTTTAACATTTTTAGTTATGAAAAAAAAGATAGCTCTTATAACTGGTATTACTGGACAAGATGGTTCTTACTTGGCAGAAATACTTTTGAAAAAAAATTATATTGTACATGGTATTAAAAGAAAATCGTCTTCATACAATACTAGCAGAATTGACCATATTTATGAAAAATATAATCAAAAAAGTTTTTTCTTGCATTATGGAGATGTAACTGATGGATCTAGTTTGGCAAGACTTATTCATAAAATTTTGCCTGATGAAATATATAATTTAGCTGCGCAAAGTCATGTTGCTGTAAGCTTTGAAATGCCAGCTTATACCTCTGAAGTGAATGCGATTGGAATATTAAATATTTTAGAAATATGCAGAGCTATAAAAAAAAAAATTAAAATCTATCAAGCGTCTACTTCTGAATTATTTGGTTTAGTTCAAGAAAAAAAACAAAATGAATTAACTCCATTTTATCCAAGAAGTCCCTATGCCACTTCCAAGCTTTTTGCTTATTGGATTTGCAAAAATTATCGAGAGTCTTATAGAATGTTTATTTGTAATGGAATTTTATTTAATCATGAGTCTTCAAGGCGTGGTGAGACTTTTGTTACTAGAAAAATAACCTTAGGACTTTCTAGGATAATTAATGGCTTAGAAAATTTTATTGAGCTAGGCAATTTGTACGCGCTAAGAGATTGGGGACATGCCAAAGAATATGCGGAAATGCAATGGAAAATTTTACAACAAAAAAAACCTGATGACTTCGTAATTTCAACTGATAAAAATTATACAATAAAAGATTTTTTTTCTATATGTTGTAAAATATTAGAAATTAAGATTAGATGGGAAGGATCTGGTTTTAAAGAAATTGCAAGAATTATAAGTTTTGATAAAAATAAGTTTCCTAAATTACAAATAAACCAAATTATTTTAAAAATTAACAAAAAATTTTTTAGACCAAATGAGGTTGATGTTTTAATTGGGGATTCAAAAAAAGCTAAAAAAATTTTAAAATGGTCTCCAAAATATAGTATTAAAGAAATTGCCAGAGAAATGTTAACAAGTGATCTTAAAAAATTTAATTTTAATTTATAAATGAAAAAAAGGATATTTATTTCTGGTCAGGAAGGAATGGTAGGCTCAGCTGTTTATAGGCGCTTAAAAAATAATCCTAAATTTACTATTATTGATTGTTTAAGAAAAGATTTAGATTTAACTAATCAAGAAAGTGTAAATAAATGGTTTATTCTTAATAAGCCAGACATAGTTATTAATGCAGCTGGTAAAGTGGGAGGTATACTAGATAATTCTTTGTTTAAAGATGAATATTTATATGAAAATGCTTTAATTGGTCTAAATATATTAAAGGCATCATTTTCCTCAAATGTAAAACAATTAATTAATTTAGGATCTGCTTGCATTTATCCAAAAAATGCAGTTCAGCCAATCAAAGAAGACTATCTTTTATCTGATAAACTTGAGTCGACAAACGAAGGCTATGCATTAGCCAAAATATTAGTTTTAAAATATGCACAATATATTAAAGAAAAATATAAAAAAAATTATATTACTTTAATGCCAGCAAATCTTTATGGTCCTGGTGATAACTTTAACTTACAATCTAGTCACGTTATACCAGCTTTAATAAAAAAATTCCATTTAGCTAAAATTAAAAAATTAAAAAAAGTTGAAGTTTGGGGTAGCGGTAATCAAGAACGTGAGTTTCTTCATGTAGATGATCTAGCTAGCGCAATTGTTTTTTGTTTAAATAAAAAAATAAATATAAGTTATGTTAATGTGGCAGGGGCAGATGTCCTAAAAATTAAAAATTTATGCGAAGTCATAAAAAAAACTGTAGGATACAATTGCGAAATAGTTTTTAATAAAAAATTTCCAGATGGTGTACTTAAAAGAAGTCTGTTTTCAAAAAATTTAAAAAAATTAGGTTGGGAAGCTAAGATTAAACTCAATTCTAAAATAGGCATTAAATCTTATTATGATTATTTTAAAAAAAATATCTAAAAACATTACTTCCTAAAAAACACTAATGGGTACAAAACCATTGAATATAAAAATCTAAAAAAGTAAAAAAAATTAATTTTTTTTTTTTCTACTCCAATTTCCTTGTAATATAGTTCAGACGTAAGTTGCTGATCCCATTTTCTATGAACGCCAATATGAACATTGATGGGTATTAATTTTTGATACTTTGAAAAACTTTTCCATAACATATAATCTCCAGCTTGTTTAAACTTATGATTTATTCCACCAACTCTGTTGTATAGTTTTGAGGAAAATACTGTATTTTCCTGTTGAATAAATCCCCAACATGAGTCATGATTTAAGCCGTTCCTAATAATGAAGCTGGGGTAAGCTAGGGGTATCCATTTAATTAATTTTTTATCATTTTGATTATAAATTGCAGTTCTGCCATTAATCCATTGGTATTGTTTTTTTTTTAAAACTTTATACAGATTTAATAAAGAGTTTTTATCATATAAAAAATCATCAGAATTCAACCAGTAGTAATATTTTCCATTGCCATTTTCAAATCCATACTTTATAGCTTCATACATGGAATTATCTTTCTTAATTAGTAATTTAAAATTGTACTTTTTTTTTAATTTTTTAAGAATATTAATAGTTCCATCTGTTGATTTTCCATCAACAATAATATGCTCAAAATCTTTAAAACTTTGACTGTGAATACTTTTAATAGTTTGATAAATAAATTTACTTCTATTAAATGATGGAGTTACGATAGAAAAAAATTTTTTTTTATACATATTAAATATTTAAATTATTTTTAATAATAATTATATGAAATTATGGAACTAGTAATCTTAGCAGGAGGCAAAGGTACAAGAATAAGCGAAGAGACATATCTCAAACCCAAACCTCTAATAGAAATTGGTGATATGCCAATTATTTGGCATATTATGAAATTTTATTCATATTATGGAATAAAAAATTTTATAATATGCGGTGGTTATAAATGTAATTTAATTAAAGAATTTTTTTATAATTATAAATTTCATACTTCAGATTTATTTATTGATTTAAAAAATAATCAAAGAAATTTTTTTACAAAAAAAGATGATGATTGGAAAATCAATGTGATTAATACAGGTCCTGATACTCAAACAGGAGGAAGAATAAAAAAAATAAAAAAATTTATCAAAGGGGACAGTTTTTGCTTGACTTATGGAGACGGATTAAGTGATGTAAATATCAAAAAACTTATTAAATTTCATAGTCAACACAAGAAGCTTGCAACTGTAACAGTTATTAAGCCTTCAGGAAAATTTGGCGCTATAAGCTTAAAAGGTAACGATGTAACTAAATTTCATGAGAAGCCCGATGGAGATGGAAACTGGATTAATGGAGGTTTTTTTGTTCTTAATAAGGGAATATTTTCTTACATTAAAAATGATAAAACAATTTGGGAAAGAGAACCTCTTGAAAAATTAGCACAAACAAATAATTTAAGAGCATTTAAACATAGAAATTTTTGGTCTCCGATGGATACTCTAAAAGATAAAAATTATTTAGAAAATTTATGGAATTCTAAAAAGGCACCTTGGAAAAAATGGAATGGATAAAAAATTTTGGAAAAACAAAAAAATTTTTTTAACAGGTCACACAGGTTTTAAAGGTTCTTGGCTCTCTTTAATGCTTTTACAACTAGGATCGATAATTACGGGATATTCATTACCCGCTAAATCAAAAAGCTTATTTCAATATGCTGGAATAAAAAATAAAATTAACAAAAATTATTTTGGTAATATTTTAGACTATCAAAAATTATATAAAGCAATACATTTGTTTAAGCCAGATATAATTTTTCATTTAGCAGCTCAACCTTTAGTTTTGGATTCTTATAGGAATCCTAAAGACACTTTTAATACTAATTCAACGGGAACTTTGAATGTTTTAGAGGCGACAAGATTTTTAAACTATAGTGGCGCTATAATAATAGTTACCACGGACAAGGTATATAAAAACAACAAAAATAAACATTTTGATGAAAAAGATGAAATTGGAGTCACAGATCCATATGGTAGTTCCAAGGTATGTTCTGAAATAATTTCCGAAACTTATGGAAAATTTTTTTTAAATAAAAAAAAAAAGTTCAATATTGCAGTTGCTAGATCTGGAAACGTTATTGGTGGTGGTGATTTTTCTAAAGATAGAATCATTCCAGATTTTTATAAATGCTGTTTTTTAAAAAAAAAATTGATTATTAGAAATCCAGCTTCTATAAGGCCTTGGCAACATGTATTAGAACCATTACATGGATATTTATTATTAGCAAAAAAAATTTTTAAATTTAATAGCAATAAGAATCTTGTTTGGAACTTTGGGCCATCAAGAAATGATTGCATAAATGTACGTAAATTAGTCAGTTTATTAATAAGCAAATCAAAGTATAAAAATAAAATAAAAATAAAATTTAAAAAAAATACTAATTTTATTGAAACAAAAAATTTATTGTTAAATAGTAATAAATCCATCAATATTTTAAAATGGAAAAAAAAATATAATATTAATCAGGCTATTAATTGTGTAGCTGAGTGGTATGAGTCTAATAAAAAAGATAAGGAAAAAATTTGTATCAAACAAATAAAAGAATATATCCAGTTATAGTTTGGTTACTTTATTAAAATTTTTTTTATATTTTGTGAAATTAAAATCCAATTATTTTGTTTAAAGTAGTTATAATTATGCATACTAATAAATGCGTAATTTTTATTTAAATTATTAACTTTCTTAAATTTTTGTAATAAAAAATTAAAATTAATTTTTTTGTTTGAATAAATAGTAGTTTTGTTTGGGGTCGCATTTTTTATACCATCTATATTTTTAGTTATTATTGGTAAAGCGTAAGAACAAGCTTCTTGAAATACTATACCAAAAGCTTCCGCATTGCTTAAAAGTAAAAAGTAGTGGGCATTTGAATATAATTTACGTAGTGTAATAAGATCATTTTTATTATTCTTTTTTAAATAACCATGGCAAAAAATATATTTTTTTTTAATTGGATTAGGTGGATTAGAACCTACAATATCAATTCTTGCATTAATTTTATTTTTTTTTAATATTTCAATAAATTTTATTGAATCGTTCATTCCTTTTCTGAGCCAGTCCACACCAACTGATAAGAATCTAATACATTTTTGCTTTTCTAAAATTTTATTATTTATTATTTTTTTTAAATTATGACTTTTAATTTTGCTTTTAAAATTACTAGCAAAAGGAATAATATAAATTTTTTTTTTATTTATATTGTAAACCGATTGTAAATTTTTTTTTACATACATTGATGGTATGAAAAATTTATCAATTTTTTTAAAAGCTATTTGATCTAAATAGAGCCCATTTTGAACGGATTTTTTATGAAATTTTTTAAATTTATTGAAATATGTTTTGTAAAATAAGTCAAAAGTTAAATCAGTCCATAAAATTATTGGAATATTGGTATTTAAATAACTAATAAGTGGCGTGTCATGAAAGATAAGATAATCGAAATTTTGATTTTTAATTTTTTTTTCGATCCAATAAGCATAAAATTTATTTAATAATTTATTTCTGTCGGGATCGTATTTAATGTCAAATAATCTATAAAAAATTTCTATAATTTGTAAAAATTTTCTAAAAAAATTAGGAAACTTATGAATTAAAAAAACTTTAAATTTAGTTTTTTTTAAACAATTATAAATAGCATTTGATAGCCCAGACCATTCAGAGGTATTCAAAACATTTTCTTTTGCAATATAGGCAATTTTCATTATTTAATTTAAATCTAATTTCGTTATAAGTGAACATAACTTAAATGAACAAAAATTATAATCAAATTTCTTTTTTTTTTATTTTAATTATTTCCACTGTTTCTTTTTATTTTGGATATTTGTATTCTATTGTTAATACTGATTTTCATCATTGGACAATATCTATTGAGCCTTATATTGATTATAAAAACGGTTATAAGCTATTTGAAGAAATTTTTATAATTTATGGCATTGCTAATATTTTTTTATATGATTTTTTTTCATATTTTTTTGAAATTAATTTATTTACAATTGGATTGATTAATCAATTTTTTTTTTCATTAAAATTTATATTTTTTTATTTTATTTTAAATTTTTTCTTTAAAAATTATATTTCCTTATTAGGAACATTTGTTTATTTTATTTTTTATAGTTTTTCAGAGCAAACTAGCACTGATGGAATTGCAAGTTTTTTTCTTCATTTATTTGCTTTTACCTATCTCTACAATTTTAAAAAAGAAAGCACGAATTTAATTTTTATTTCAGCATTTTTTTTATTCATGTCTGTATCTTTTAGGCATGTTTATTTAATTACTTTTTTAGGGTTTTCTTGTTTTATTTTTTTCATACAGTTTTTTTCTAGAAATTTTTTATATGAAAAAAAAATTATATTAAATTTTTTATTTATTTTGTTTTGTTTTAATTTTTATTTATACTATATAGGTTCTTTAAAATATTTTTACTTTCAATCATTTGGCGTAGGTTATAAAACTTTTTTAACATTAGACGCAAGTGTTTCAAATATAGAAGATTTTTTTTTAATATTTAAAAAAATTTTATTTCTTATAGCTAGAGTTTTTAAATATCTTCTGATTCCAAACTCTTATGGTAGTAGTTCTTTTTTTACATTAGTATTTGTTATTAATATTATTTATTTAACTAAAATTTTTATCGATAAAAAATTATTTTCTAACGAAAATAGAATTACTTTAGTTTTTTTTTCATTATCTTTTTTTGGATTGATACAAACTTTGCATACTTACGAAACACAAAGATTGATGAATTCATCTTTTTTATTTTTGCCAATTTTTTTTAGTTTCTTTTTTAAACTTTTTAAAAAAAATAAAAAAATTAAAATATATCTCACAACTTTGTTTTTAGTTTTTTTATATCCAATTGTAGTTGAATTTCCATTTTATAATAACTATTTTCAGTTTAAAATTAAATCTATCAAGAATTTTGACAATAATTATTTTCATTCTTATTTTGCAAATAAAAAATTAGAACCGGAATATTTGCAGTTTTATCAAAATATAAAAAAAGATATTTGTCGATATGATTATATCTATAACTTTTCCTTTGATAGAATTTTACATTTATTATGTAACAATCGTAAAATATATATGCCCACATTGTATTTTCATAAAATGAATAATAATTTCACTTTAAAGCAAATATTAAATTTAAATAATAAAAAAATTTTAATAGTGGATCATTTGGAACATAAAAATTTAAATTTAATAAGAGAATTTCAGGTTCCTAAATTCTACCGATATACTCATTCTGATACCTTATTGAAATTTTTTCCTGATAAAATTTATATTTATTCTCTAAGTAATTAATATCTACCAAAGTTTATTTATATATTTGTTTTATTGTATTTTGAGTTTTAAATTCTTCTTATATTAAAAATCACTCATAGAAAAAGGAAATATTATATTTTAGAGGTAAAGTGCTAGTTAGTATTATAATACTTTTTTATTAAACATTAATAATAAATTATTATGTTTTTATTTATTGGTTGCGGGGCTTGGATTTGAACCAAGGACCTTCAGGTTATGAGCCTGACGAGCTACCAGACTGCTCCACCCCGCGATAAAAATTTTTAATTAGATTTTTTTTTACTTTAATAATAGTAATAGCAATAATATTAATTTTATTCTAGAAATATTTTTTGTTTAATCATGGGCATGTAGTTCATTGGTAGAATGCTGCGTTGACATCGTAGAGGTAGCAAGTTCAATTCTTGCCATGCCCACCATTGATATTTTATAATAAGATATTATAACTCTTTATATGAATAGGTATTTAGTTTGTGGCGCAGGTGGTTTCATCGGTGGTTATTTGACAAGCGATCTTTTGAAAAATGGTAATGAAGTAACTTGTGCTGATATAAAGCCTTTTGACTCTTGGTTTCAGATTTTTTCTCAGAATAAAAATTATAGTTTAGATTTAAAAGAGTATGAAAATTGTTTAAAAGTAACAAAAAATATTGATTATGTTTACAATATGGCTTGTAATATGGGTGGTATGGGTTTTATTGAAAACAATAAAGCAGAATGCATGCTTTCAGTTTTAGTAAATACTAATATGTTAAGAGCTTGTCTTGAGAATAAAGTAAAAAAATATTTTTTTTCATCAAGTGCATGTGTTTATAATGCTCAAAAACAAGAAAAATCGTTTATAGAAGGATTAAAAGAAGAGGATGCATATCCTGCTATGGCTGAAGATGGATATGGTTGGGAGAAATTATTTAGCGAAAGAATGTGCAGGCATTTTTATGAAGATTTTGGATTGGAAACTCGTGTAGCAAGATATCATAATGTTTACGGACCACTAGGTACTTACGACGGTGGAAGAGAAAAAGCACCAGCTGCTATATGTAGAAAAATAGCGATTGCAAAAAAAAATAATTATAATGAAATTGAAGTATGGGGAGATGGTAATCAGACCAGAAGCTTTATGTTTATTGAAGATTGTTTAATTGGCACAAAAAAAATATTTAATTCTAGAAAGAATGAAGTCTACAATCTGGGAAGCTCTGAACAAGTTTCAATTAACCAAATGATAGAATTGGTTGAAAGTATTGCAAATTATAAGGTACAAAAAAAATATTTAATTGACAAACCTAAGGGTGTTAGAGGCAGATCAAGTGACAATTCTAAAATTTTAAAAGACTTTAATTGGCAGCCGTCTATAAAGTTAGTAGATGGTTTGACAAAAACATATAGTTGGATTGAAGAAATGGTTAACAAAAATATTAACAATAACAACTTTATTAAGTTTTAGTTAATTATAGGTATTGCAAATTCAGAAATAATCTATATTTATTACCCGCCTGGTGATTATTGCGAAGAGGTCATACCCGATCCCATTCCGAACTCGGAAGTCAAGCTCTTCAGCGCCGATGGTACTTTGCCTTAAGGTATGGAAGAGTAGGTCATTGCCAGGCTTAAAAAAAAATAATTCATGAAAAATATATTAGTGGTTACTGGTGGAGCCGGTTTTATAGGATCCAATTTAATTGAGTTATTGTTAGAAAAAACAAAATTTGAAATTATAAGTATAGATAATTATACAAGCGGTTCAAAAAAAAATCATTTAAAAAATAGCAGAGTAAATTATATTTATGCCGATACAATGGAAGTCGGCAATGTGCTTAAAATTTATAAAAAAAATATAAAAGCGCTTTTTCATTTTGGCGAGTTTGCAAGAATTTATCAAAGTTTTAATAAATTTGATGAGTGCTACAATTCTAATTCTATTGGCTCAAAAGAAGTCTTTAAATTTTGTTTAGATAATAAAATTAAACTTATCTACTCAGCTACCTCTGCTACTTTAGGAAATAAAGGAAAGGATAAAAACTTATCTCCATATGCATTTACAAAAGCAAAAAATTTAGAATTATTAGAAAATTTAAAAAATTGGTTTAATTTTAAATTTGAAGTTATTTATTTTTATAATGTTTATGGACCTAAACAAATTTGCAAAGGAGATATGGCAACAGTTGTAGGTATTTTTGAAGATCATTATCTAAGTAAAAAAAAACTACCAGTTGTTAAACCAGGAACACAATCAAGAAAGTTTACACATGTGAAAGATACAGTAAAAATTTGTTATGAAGCCTGGAGAGCTAATAAAAACAGACATTATTCAATTGCAGCAAAAAAAAGTTATTCAATTTTAGATTTAGCTAAAATGTTTAAATCTAAAATTACTTTTTTACCTAAGAGACAAGGTGAAAGATATACCTCTTCCTTAAATTCTATGAGTTTAAATAACAAGGTTTATTGTAAAATTGGCAGAATAACTCTTAAATCTTATATTAATAAATTCATCAAAAAACATAGCTTTACAAAAAACAATTAATTATATATCAGATCCGCTTATGAAAGTTGTAAGTTCATTAAAATCTTTAAAAAAAAGAGATATTAACAATAAGTTAGTTAGAAGAAGAGGTAAGCTTTACGTTATTAATAAAAAAAATCCTCGAATGAAGGCAAGACAAGGTTAGTTATATTAGTGGATATACAAGAGCAAAAAAAAACCTGGTCTAATTTCACTAAGCTAGTTTTGTTTGGATCCTTAGGAATTATTTTGATTCTTTTGTTAATGGCAATTTTTCTTTTATAGATTTAGCAATACTAAACATTTCAAATTTTTTTTTGCATTTAATAACTGTAGGTAGTAATTACTATATATGATAATTGGTTCTTTTTTAGAGAATAATCCGAATGAAAAGAGGATAGTTTTCTCATTAGATCTTATCAAAAAATATGTAAAAAATGAAATTAAAGTATTATTACCTAAAGGCTATGGAGTTTTTTCCAATATTAGTGACCAAGCACTTCAAGAAAGCGGAGCAATACTAGATGATAAAGATAAAATTATAAATCAATTAGACATATTGGTTAAAATTTCACTCGAACATGATGATCCGCTAGATAAACTAAAAAATCAAGCAAGTATAATTGTAAGTGATTTTGATAAAAATAATGAAGATGTAATTAAAAAAATTAATCAAAAAAAAATTAATTTATTTTGTTTAAATTTTTTGCCTAGAATAACGAGGGCACAGTCAATGGATGTTTTATCCTCCCAAGCAAATTTGGCAGGATATAAAGCTGTTATCGACTCTACATATGAATTTAATAAGGCTGTACCAATGATGATGACTGCTGCCGGAACTGTATCTCCTGCAAAATTTTTTATTATTGGAGCAGGAGTTGCCGGTTTACAGGCAATAGCAACAGCAAAAAGATTAGGAGGAGTTGTTTCTGCAACAGATGTCAGGCTTGCTTCTAAAGAACAAGTTGAAAGTTTAGGCGGTAGATTTATTTTTGTTGAAGATGCTGAGAATTTAGAAACAGCAGGTGGGTACGCAAAAGAAGCAAGTGAAGATTTTAAAAAAAAACAAGAGCAGTTACTCAAAGAGACTATAAAAAAACAAGATATAATAATTTGTACTGCTTTAATTCCTGGAAAAAAAGCACCAAGAATTTTAACGGAGGAAATGGTTTTGTCTATGCAGCCAGGATCAGTAATCTGTGATTTGGCAGCATCACAAGGTGGCAACTCAGCATTTTGTGAGCCTGGAAAAATAATAGAAAAAAATGGTATAAAAATTATTGGCCTTACTAATTTTCCATCACGAATTTCCGAAAGTGCCTCAAATCTTTTAGCTAAGAATTTCTTTAATTTTATTGAAATTATTTATGATAAAGAAAATAAAAAAGTTTTAGTTAATAAAGACGATGAAATTATCAAAAATGTTTTAATAAGCGGAGAAATATAATGGAAATAGACCCTTTTGTTTTTAGATTTGCAATTTTTATACTTTCCATTTTTGTGGGATATTATGTTGTATGGAGTGTTACTCCTGCTTTACATACTCCCTTAATGTCTGTTACTAATGCAATTTCTTCTGTAATTATCGTGGGTGCTTTGGTGGCAGTAGCAGTTTCTAGTTCAGAGAGCTCTTTAATCTCAATGTGGTCTGGTTTTTTTGGAATTTTTTTAGCTGCGATAAATATATTTGGTGGTTTCTTAGTAACTGCAAGAATGCTCAAGATGTATAAGAAAGGAAAAAAGAAATAGCATATGCTTTCTGCAAACTTAACAGCCTCCCTCTATTTAGTTTCGGGAATATTTTTTATATTAGCTTTGAGGGGATTGTCATCGCCAGAGACATCAAGAGCAGGTAATTTGTTTGGAATTATTGGAATGATTTTGGCAATAGTTGTCACTCTATTTTCTATTAAAAATTTAGATACATTAATAAATAATTTATCATATATTTTAGTGCCGCTCGCAATTGGAGGATTAATAGGAGCAATTATAGCAGCAAGAATTTCAATGACCTCTATGCCTCAGTTAGTGGCAGGATTTCATAGTTTGGTGGGTCTAAGTGCTGTATTGATAGCTGTTTCAGCATTTTACAATCCTAATTCTTTCGGTATAGGAACGTATGGAAACATAAAATTTGCTTCAATAATAGAAATGTCTATTGGAGTTGCAATAGGTGCTATAACTTTTTCAGGCTCTTGTATTGCATTTTTAAAATTACAAGGGTTAATGTCCGGTTCCCCAATTACTTTTAGAGGACAGCACATTATTAATTTATTAATTGGGTTGTTTATAATTTTTTTAATAGGTTATTTAAGCTTAAATCAATCTGAAAATATATTTTGGATTTTGACTATTCTTTCTATTTTGGTTGGATTTTTAATAATCATTCCAATCGGTGGCGCAGATATGCCAGTTGTTGTTTCTATGCTAAACTCATACTCTGGATGGGCTGCAGCAGGAATTGGTTTCACTTTAGAAAATACTGCCTTGATAATCACGGGAGCATTAGTTGGTTCATCTGGTGCAATTCTTTCATATATAATGTGCAAAGGAATGAATAGATCTCTGTTTAATGTAATTTTAGGTGGATTTGGTTCTGATGATTCTTCAACATCCTCCACCAAAGATACATCTAACAAACCAGTAAAACAAGCAGGAGCAGAAGATGCTGCTTTTTTAATGAAAAATGCATCTTCTGTAATTATCGTTCCTGGTTACGGTATGGCGGTAGCACAAGCTCAACATGCTCTTAAGGAAATGGTAGATAAATTAAAAAACCATGGGGTAAAGGTTTCTTATGCTATCCACCCAGTTGCTGGAAGAATGCCAGGCCACATGAATGTATTGCTTGCAGAGGCAAATGTTCCATATGATGACGTATTTGAATTAGAAAATATTAACAATGATTTTTCAAACACTGACGTGAGTTTTGTCATAGGCGCTAATGATGTGACAAACCCAGCCGCTAAAACAGATAAAACAAGTCCAATTTTTGGTATGCCAATTTTAGACGTAGAAAAGTCTAAATCGGTTTTGTTTGTTAAGAGGGGTTTATCCTCCGGATATGCTGGTGTTGATAATGAGTTATTTTATAAAGATAATACTTTAATGTTATTTTCTGATGCAAAAAAAATGATTGAAGAGATTTCTAAATCGCTTGATGATTAAATTTTTTTTAAAAAATATAAACTTAAGATATATAAAAAAACTGAAGAAATTATAACATAAGTTGTATTTATATTTAGATACCAAGTTAAAATTATAGGTATATTAAGTGCTAATAAATAAATAGCTAAAGATTTTTTTAATGAATTTCTTTTTAGTAAATAATGATGAATATGATTTCTATCTCCTAGAAGAGGATTTTTTTTTTTTAAAATTCTCTCTAAAAAAAGTCTAAACATGTCTATACCTGGAAGCATAAAAAGAATAAATATTTTTTCTCCACTTAATGGAGGCAATTTTAATTTTATTAAATTATTTGAATAATTAATTATTAAATAAGAACAAAAAGCTGAAAGTAAAATTGAACCACTGTCTCCTAAAAAATGTTTTTCATGATAATTGTGATAAAATGAGATAATAGTAATTAAGAAAACGACACAAACAATGCTATTAAATTCAAAATTAAAACTAATTAAAATATGAGTTAACCAAGACAAAACTATTCCTAAAGCAAGCCCATTAATACCGTCAGCTAGATTTAGAGAATTAATTAATAGTAGAACACACAAAACTGTGAAGAATAAAGAAAAATCTTTGAAAAAAATAAATTTATTAAAACTTTCAAAGTAAACTCGTTCAACAATTAGATTATTAGATATTTTTAAACTTGTTATTACCAACGAAGATATTAAAAAAAGTTTGATATAAGGACTTAGGTTAATTTTATCATCTGCTAAACCTATCAAAAATAAAACTAGTATCGAAAATAATATTATTTTTATATCAATATCAAAAAAATCAAAAATTAAACTTATAATTAATGAGAAACCAAAAGTTACAGAAAGTGACAATGCGGCAGTTTTAGGAACTGGCTTTTTGTGTTTTTTTCTAATAAAGTCTGGAATATCATTAATCCCAAAATATATTGCAATTATTTTTCTTTTAAAAAAAATAATAAAATAAATTATAATAGAAAACAAAAGTGTAGAAAAAAAAAAGCTGGTATCGAATTTCATTTAAAAAATTAAGAAGAAATGTTTGCTAAATGATGATTAAAATCTAGCTTTAAGTTTTCTTAACTTTTTAACTCTAGCCATATTATCTTCCAATTCCCTCTTTTTTCTTTCAGACGGCTTTTCGTAAGTACTTTTAATTTTTAATAAACGGAAAGTCCCCTCTCGCTGAAGTTTCTTTTTAAGCACTCTAAGCGCCTGTTCCAAATTGTCATTTTTTACTTCTATTTTAATAACCTACCTCCGAATGAGTGGCTGAATTAACATTTTGCAAAAAAAAAGTCCACAGTTATATTGTTATTTAAATGGAATATTTTACTCCAAGTCCTAAAAAAGGTTCGGAAAGCAAGGGCAAAACTATTTCGCGAAGAGCCTTTGTTTTAACTTCTTTTAAATTTGCTTTTTTGGCAGCAATTATATTTCGCCTATTTTATTTACAGATAATAAAAAAAGATGATTTTTTAACAAAGTCAGATCAAAATAGATTTAGAAGCTGGAAAATTACTCCATCCAGAGGAATAATTTTGGATAGAGAAAATAATATTATTGCAGATAATTTCCAGGTTTACAAAATTGCAATTATACCAAAGGAAATAAAATCTATTAACAGTTTTTTTTTATCTCTATCAAAAATAATTAATATAAGTGATGATGAAGTAATATTTTATAAAAAACAAATTTTAAAAAATAATAAATACCAACCTTTTGTATTTAGTAAAAATTTAAATTGGAAGGAGTTTTCAAAATTAAACTATAATATTAAAGATCTTCCAGGGATTCAGCCCTTCCTATCTTATGAAAGAACTTATATTTATCCTTTAGAATTTTCTCATATTCTTGGTTACGTAAGTATTCCTAATAAAAATGACTTAAATAAATTAAGCGAAAATTATTGGGATGTGCCGAATTTAAAAATTGGAAAAATTGGATTAGAAAAAAGATTTAATAAGGATTTGATTGGTCTACCTGGTTCAGCAACTTACGAAGTCAATGTCTTTGGTAGAAGAGTAAAACAAGTTATTCAAAAAGATGGAGAGAATGGAAAGATAGTAAAAACTACTTTTGATAAGGATATTCAAAACTTTGCGTATTCTCGTGTTAAGGATGTGACTGGTTCTGTGGTTGTGATGGATATGCTCGGTAATATTATTTGTTGTACCTCCAGCCCATCTTTTGATCCCAATAAGTTTACTTACGGTATGAGCCATGATGAGTACAAGTCTTTGCAAAATGATGAGAGAAAACCTTTGATTAATAAAGCTGTAACAAGCGCTTATCCTCCAGCATCTACTGTTAAAATGCTCGTAGCTTTATCTGCTTTGGAAAATAAAATTATAACCAAAAACTTTAAACATACATGTAAAGGAAAAGTCGAATTGTATGAACAAGATTATCATTGCTGGAAAGACAAGGGACATGGAAGAATTGGATTAAATGATGCTATCAAACAGTCATGCGATATCTATTTTTATGAGGTTGCTCGGTTGCTAGGCATCGATCGTTTAAATGCAACAGCTCTAAAATTTGGATTAGGAAAAAAAGTGTTTGGTGATTTAATTGAAGAAACAGAAGGATTGATACCTTCAACTGATTGGAAAAAAAGAGTTCTGGGAAAACCTTGGTTTTTAGGTGAGACTATGATTGCAGGTATCGGGCAGGGATATATGAAAACAACGCCCATACAACTTTGTAAAATGATTACACAATTTGCAAATGGTGGCTTTGAGGTAAATCCCAGATTTATTCATGAAGATTCTATTAATTTAGAGAATAAAATCATAAATAATGAGGATGATTTAAAATTTTTGCTTAATAGTCTTTACGAAGCAACAAATGAGCCTGGAGGAACTTCTTATGGATCTAGAATTTCAGGTAAATTAAAGTTTGCAGGTAAAACAGGAACCGCACAGGTTAAGAGAATTACTGAACTAGAAAGAGATAGAGATTTGAAGAATAAGGACCTTCCCTGGAAGTATCGAGATCATTCCTTATTTGTTGGCTATGGACCAACTATTAAGCCGAAATATGCAATCACAGTGATCGTAGACCATGGAGGTTCAGGATCAGCAGTCGCAGCCCCTATAGCTAGAGACGTGATGAAAAGAATTTTTGAAAAAGAAAAATTATTGAATAATGTATAATTCTATTAGAAAATCTTTTTTTGATAAAATTATTGATAAATTATTTCTTTTTGACTGGGTTTTTTTTTCATTAATTATTCTTTTAATTTGCGTTGGTCTTCTTACTATTCATACCATAGATACTGCTAATAGTAATTATCTTTACAAACATTTGTTTAGGTTAGTTTTTTCTATTCTTCTATTTTTTTTTGTTTCTATAATTAATATAAAATTTTGGTATCGTTTTTCATATTTTTTTTATTTTTTTGTTGTAGGTCTTCTTCTTTACGTTGATTTTTTTGGAATGACAGCGCTAGGAGCTAAAAGATGGATCAATTTATATTTTTTTAATATTCAACCTTCTGAGCTTATGAAGGTTGCCGTAATATTGGCATTAGCTAGATACTATCAGTTTATTAAAATTGAGGAAATAGATCATTACTCAAAGCTATTTACTCCCCTTATAATTATACTTATTCCATTTTTTTTAGTTGTAAAGCAACCTGATTTAGGTACTGGTATTTTTATTTTAATTGTTTGTCTTGGGATGCTTTGGTTGGCTGGTCTAAGTCTTAAGATTTTTATTACAGGTTTTGTTTCTTTAATAGCATTAGCTCCATTTATTATTTCTTTTTTAAAACCGTACCAAAAACAAAGAATTTTAACTTTTTTAAATCCAGAAAACGATCCATTAGGATCAGGATATCATATTATCCAATCTAAGATTGCAATTGGATCTGGAGGATTTTTTGGCAAAGGATTTAAACAAGGATCGCAGAGTAATTTAGAGTTTTTACCTGAAAAGCATACAGATTTTATTTTTACTGTGTTTTCAGAACAGTTTGGTTTTATTGGGTCAGTTTTATTAATTTTGTTATTTTTTTTAATAATTTTAAAAATTTTGAGTATTTCACTAAAGTCTCAAAATAATTTTTCACGTTTAATTTGTTTTGGTATTGGGTTTAATATTTTTATATATCTTGCGGTTAATCTTGGGATGGTTACTGGTTTAATTCCTGTTGTTGGAGTTCCTCTGCCAATTATATCTTATGGGGGAACTGCAATGATCACAACAATGTTTGCTCTTGGTCTTGTTATGAGTGCAAAAATTCATAAAGACCACCAATTATAGATTAATGAAAAATAAGAATGAAATTAAGGCTTATGTAATGCTAATTCTTTGCACAGCATTTTGGTCTGGTAATTTTATTGTGGGTAAGGTTGCCACTTTATTTGAAATTCCTCCCATAACTTTAAATTTTTACAGATGGTTTATTGCTTGGATTTTATTAGCTCCTTTTACCTTAAAAGATGTGTTTCATAATTGGATTGTAATAAAATCTAATATTTTATCTATTACCATTATGGCATTTACGAGTATTTCAGTTTTTAACTCTGTTGTTTATTATGCCCTCAATTATACACAGGTTTTAAACGGAGTTTTGATGATTTCAACAATTCCTGTTTTGATTATTTTTTTTTCATCCATTTTTAAAACTGAAAAGACAAATTTTTTTCAAATTATTGGTGTGGCAGTTTCATTGTGCGGGGTTGTGATTATTATAACTAAAATGCAATTAGAAAGACTTATTCATCTACAATTGAATAAGGGTGATTTATGGATGTTGGTGGCAATGCTATCTTGGGCCACATATTCTATTATGATGAAAGAAAAAAAAATAAATTTAAAACCTTTTGTATTGCTTCAGACATTAATTTCTATAGGAGTTCTTTTTTTAGCTCCAATGTATTTTATCGAAATAATTAATGAGCAACATTTAAATCTAAACATTCCTGTTGTTTTAACAATTGGATATGTAGTTTTATTTGCTGGAATTGGAGCTTATATTTTTTGGAATGGTGCAGTTTTATTGATTGGACCAAATCGAGCTGGTATTTTTTTACACTTGATGCCCGTGTTTAGTGCCCTAATGGCAATTTTTTTATTAGGAGAGAAATTTGCAAATTATCATTTTTATGGTGCTTTATTTATAATTTTTGGTATTTTTTTATCATCAAAAAAAATTATCTAATTAAAAAAATAGATTATTATCATGTATCTACATACGAAGTTAGAGAATTATAGGAAAGATATTTCAATTGCTTTTATTGGCTGTGGAAAATTTATATCTATGTTTTTATCGCAATTTAATCAACTTAAAAAAATTAAAATTGATACAATAGTTGATCTAAAAATTGAGAATGCAAAAAAGAATTGTCTTAATAGTGGATTAACAAAAAAAACAATTGATAATATTAATTTTGTAAATTCTTTAGATGAAGTTA
>Ga0222714_10002472_pt1 | contig 19525 bp, 18 predicted proteins | sample C33_3DmetaG_FD_165048 | JGI IMG/M metagenome (GOLD analysis project Ga0222714, IMG submission 165048) | Estuarine water microbial communities from San Francisco Bay, California, United States - C33_3D | ecosystem: Environmental > Aquatic > Marine > Unclassified | place: USA: California...
TTCGATTTGCAGACCGCATTCGTATCCTTTCTTGACTTCTTTAACGTCGTCCTTATAACGCTTCAAAGAGGACAAGCTTCCCGTGTGAATGACCACTCCATCGCGAATGATGCGAATCATGGAGCCGCGCTCTACGACGCCATCGGTAACCATGCATCCGGCGATGCTTCCCACCTTGGAAATCTTGAATACTTCCCTGATTTCCACATTTCCAATGACCTTTTCGACCACTTCGGGACTGAGTAGACCCTCCATAGCAGATTTGATCTCTTCAATGGCTTTGTAGATGATGGAGTATGCGCGAATGTCGATTTCTTCGTTCTCGGCCAAATGCTTGGCTTTGGCTGAAGGTCTCACGTTGAAGCCAACGATGATGGCGTCTGATGCAGAAGCCAGCAATACATCGCTTTCGGTGATTTGTCCTACACCGCGGTGAATCACGTTCACGGCGATTTCTTCGGTGCTCAATTTCAACAGCGAGTCGCTCAAAGCCTCTACTGAGCCGTCTACGTCACCCTTTACAATCAACTTCAACTCTTTGAAGTTTCCAACGCTCAAACGGCGTCCAATTTCGTCCAGGGTAATGTGGCGCTGGGTGCGTATGCCTTGTTCGCGAACCAATTGTTGGCGCTTGTTGGCTACGTCTTTGGCTGTGCTTTCTTCGCTGAATTCAACCCAGATATCACCGGCGGTAGGAGTATCACTGAATCCAAGCATTTTCACGGGGGTGCTTGGAGGAGCTTCTTTGATGTTGCTGCCTCTTTCGTTGAACAAAGCACGCACCTTGGCATAGTAAGGTCCAGCTACGATGTGATCTCCCACGCGCAGCGTTCCTGTTTGCACCAGCATGGTACACACAATGCCTCGGCCTCTTTCTTGGGTCGCTTCAATCACCGTTCCCTTGGCATTGCGATCGGGATTGGCTTTGAGTTCCATCATTTCAGCTTCCAACAATACTTTTTCCAGAAGCTTATCGATGTTCAAGCCCTTCTTTGCTGAGATTTCCTGGCATTGGAATTTGCCGCCCCAGTCCTCGACCAAGATGTTCATGGCTGCCAATTGTTCGCGAATGCGATCGGGATTGGCCCCGTCTTTGTCCATTTTGTTGATGGCAAAAACCATGGGTACACCGGCGGCTTGAGCGTGTGCGATGGCCTCTCGTGTTTGCGGCATGACGCTGTCGTCTGCGGCAATTACAATGATAGCCAAGTCTGTTACTTTGGCACCCCGAGCACGCATAGCGGTAAAGGCTTCGTGACCAGGTGTATCCAAGAAAGTGATTTTGCGTTTGTCTTGCAGGGTTACCTCGTATGCCCCAATGTGCTGGGTGATACCACCGGCCTCACCGGCGATCACGTTCTCTTTACGCACGTAGTCGAGCAGCGATGTTTTACCGTGGTCGACGTGACCCATTACTGTAACAATGGGCGCGCGGGGTTTGAGGTCTTGGGGATTGTCTTCGTCCTCTTCTTCAGCGATGATCTGCGATTCTGCATCGACAAATTCGATTTCATAGCCGTATTCGTCGGCCACAATTTGAATGGTTTCGGCATCCAAACGCTGGTTGATGGACACCATCAGGCCCAAGGTGAAACAAGCTGAAATGATGGCGGTAACTGGTTGATTCATCAACTGAGCCAAGTCGTTGGCCGTAACGAATTCGGTTACTTTCAAGATCTTGCTTTCAGCCTCTTCGCGTTCTTGGCGTTCGCGGCGCTGCTGATTGCGATCTTCCTTGTTTCGCTGCTTGATTTTGTGTTTTTGACTACGGGTTTTGCCGGCAGAGCCCATGCGGCCCATGGTGTTTTGAACGTTTCGATTGACGGCTTGCTGCGTAACTTCAGCTTTGCCAGCGCCCGCGGCAGGTGCTTTTTGGGTTTCCTGCTGGCGTTGCTCGCGTATGCGTTCTTGTACGGCAACCTTTTCGCCTTCAACGGTTTTGCGCTTGCGTTTGCGCTTTTCGCGCAGTTCGTCACGGGCATTGTCAGCCAATGATTTTACGCCTGAACGGTCCTGGGTGGGCAGGTTGATTTTGCCCAATACCTTAGGTCCGCTCAGTTTCTCGAACTTGGTTTCAACCTTTTCATCGGTTTCTCCAGGTTCGGGGGTGGCTGAGGCTTCTACTTCAGGAGCAGGGGCGGTGGCCGCCACTTCAGGAGCAGGAGCAACGGGTTCTGTTTTGGGTGCTTCTGCAGGAGCCTCTGATTTTTGAGGCGCTGCTTTGGCAGCAACAGGTTCAGCCTGAGCTTCGCTTTTTTTCTTAGACCCTTTGGCAGAAATCTCGATTTTGCCCAAGACCTTGGGACCTTGCATAGGAGCAGAGGAAACCGATGCCTTTTCGACTGCGGGAGCCTCTTCGGCTTTGGGAGCTTCTGGCTCTAAGGGAGCAGGAGCGGGTGCAGGGGCAGGCGCAGGTTCTGGAGTAACCGCGCGAGCGGGTTTAGCGCTCTTCAATTGGTTTGCCTCCTCGCGAGCGGCTTTGTCAGCCGAGAACTCTTCCACAAGTGCTCGGTACATCTCGTCAGAGATTTTGGTGGTGGGTCGAGGCTCAACCTGAAAACCAGAGTTGTTCAGGAACTCGGCCAAGACCTGTGCACTTCGGTTCAGTTCACTGGCTACTTTAGCTAAACGGTATTCCGCCATATTTTGTTCAAAATTAACTTTATGTTGCGATAAATCCCAAGTTTTGCGCGGTCTCCCGCTTGCAGAGCCTGGAGTTGGTTAGGGATTCAAGACCAACTCCAAGCTTGAAAGGATCGATTATTCGAATTCCGATTTGAGGATCTTTTGAACCTCTTCGATGGTTTCTATCTCGAGTTCGGTTCGGCGAGCCAAATCTTCTACGCTGTGGCGCAGAACGTCTTTGGCAGTATCCAAACCGATTTTTTTCAATTCTTCGATGATCCAAGTTTCGATTTCGTCCAAGAATTCGTCCAAGTCCACATCGTCTTCGGATTGGATTTCAGCGTTGACACGGTACACTTCGATTTGGTAGCCTGACAATTTGCCGGCCAATTTGATGTTGTGACCGCCTCGGCCAATGGCCAAAGATACCTGGTCGGCTTCCAAAAATACGTTTACTACTCCCTCTTCATCTTTGATTTCCATGCGGCTAATCACAGCAGGCTGCAAAGCGCGCTGAATGAACAGGGCGTTGTTGGTGGTGTAGCTGATGACATCGATGTTTTCGTTGCGCAATTCGCGAACTATGCCGTGAATTCGAGCTCCTTTTACACCCACGCAGGCACCAACGGGATCGATGCGGTCATCGTAGCTTTCAACGGCCACTTTCGCACGTTCGCCGGGCTCACGCACCACCTTCTTGATGGTGATCAAACCGTCCAAAATCTCGGGAACTTCCAATTCGAATAGGCGCTCCAAAAACTCAGGGCTGGTTCGAGACAAAATGATGCGGGGAGTAGCTTTCTCCATGTCTACGTCGTGAACGATGGCGCGAATGCTATCGCCTTTTTTGTAGATATCGCGGGGAATCATGTGCTCTTTGGGCAAGGTCAATTCATTGCCCTCGTCGTCCAATACCATGATCTCGCGCTTCCAAACGTTGTACACTTCGCCGGTGATGATTTCACCGCGGCGATCTTTGTATTTTTTAAACAGTTCGTCTTTTTCCAGCTCGATGATGCGACTCATCAAGGCTTGACGCGCGTTCAAAACGGCACGGCGACCAAAGTCTTCCAAGAAAACCTGTTGAATGCAATCTTCACCAACGGCGTAGTCAGGCTCAAAATGCTGGGCCTCAGCCAATGTGATTTGCAAATTGGGGTCTTCCACTTCGCCTTCTTCCACGATCAGTCGAAGATGGTACATCTCAATGTCACCGGTTTCGGTGTTGATGATGATGTCGAAATTGGCATCTACACCGAATTTCTTGCGCAGAATGTTTCGGAAAACATCTTCCAAAACACGCATCATGGTTGCGCGATCAATGTTCTTGAACTCCTTGAACTCGGTGAAGCTGTCAACCAGGTTCATGCCTAAATCTTGGGCTTTGGCTTTCATGTTATTTAAATTTTAATACAATAGTTGCGTTGAGTATAGTTGAATAGGGTAGCAAGCGAGGTTCGGTGCGCACCTTTCTTCCTTTATCTGGAAACTGGGCTAAGAAATGCAAGGTGTCGCCTTCGCGGCGCAGCAGTTCCCCTTGAAAGGATTCCGATGCGGTCTGAATCTGAAAATCTCGACCCACATGCTTGTTGAATTGACGCAAGTCGGTCAATGGCTGATCGGCGCCGGGAGAAGAAATCTCAAAGGTGAAGGGTTCCTCGCCAAAATTACCTTCGTCAATCAAGGTGGAAATGTGGCGAGTGAAGTCAATGAGAACCTTCATGTTGAGGACTTCTTCGCTGTCAACCAAAAGTGCAATGGCTCCCTCTTCGGTCATTTCATGCCCGATGTAGAACAAGCCAAAGGCTGAGGCTTCCTGTTCAATGAGTTGGCGCAATTGGGAGATGAGCTCTTGCATATTAAAATTTCTGTCAACAAAAAAGGGGCTGCTTTCGCCGGCCCCTTTCTAAGGATTCAGAATGGTACTGCAAATATAGGCCAAATCAGCGGTCTGTGCAACTATGGGTTGCTCAGTAACCGGGCTTGCAAGATGTGCAAATCGCCAAGAGGTCGGTCGGCGTTGCCGGTTTGGGTCTTGTTCAAGGCATCGAGGGTGGCGTATCCGTCATAGAGGTATCCAAAAATGGTGTAAGCGCCGTCTAAAGAGGGGGCGCCGCCCCACTGGCTGTAAACCTTTCGAGCGCGCTCGGGAGTGCGAAGATGCATGGAGTCTATCGACGAACCTGAATATGCATTGACCTCTTCGAACAGGGCGTTTAGGCCCTTTTGATCGCCTTGATTGATGGCCTGCTGCCAGCGTTGGTAGTAGTCGATGTTAGCGGGGTCTCTGAAAAAGTCGTTGTAATAACGCTGTTGCTGCATCACGCGCATTTGTTCATCGGTGTAACGCTGACCCGTTACAATGTAGAATTGGCTTCCTGAACTTTCCCGTTTGGGATTGACGGCGTCGGGCTGCCGGGCCATAGCCAGGGCTCCGCGCCAGTGAAACAAGCTGTCGCTGATTTCGGCCTTCAGGGTATAGCCTGGGTCTCCGTTGCCCAAGCTTTGGTCGGGAGTGGCTTGCTTGGAGTTGGGATCGCCGGCTTGAACCATGAAATCCCGAACGATGCGGTGAAACAACAGGCCATCGTAAAAACCTTCTGATACGAGTTTGAGGAAATTTTGGGTATGGCCAGAAACCGAGGGGTTGAGGGCTACAAACAGGGATCCAAGCTCGGTTCTGAGTTCTACTTTGGGCCAGTTTTCAGGGGGGCTCGCCCAGGGAGATACCAGGCTGTCTTGAGACTGAGATGATTGGGCATCGGCTACCAAATCAGAGGTTTTTTCAGCGGTACAGGCCGCCAAGAATAAGACGGGAATAAGAAGTAGGCGCATGCTAAAATTCCAGAATAGACTCGCGTTCAAAGTATTCAACCAAATGTTGGCGCAGCAAATTTTCTTGCTCGATGACGCTCAAGTTGGGAAGTCGTTTGGCATTGGACCACTGGGGCCATCCGTCGGGATCCAAGCCATCGAGGGTATAGTAACCCGAGTAGCTCAGGGCTTTGCAACTGGCGATGCTCATGAGCCGCGTTTTCTGCTCCTTGGTGAAGGATTTGTCAGGAATGAGGCCCAATTCCCGAATGCCTACCAGGAATAATACGGCATTCAAATCGGGTCTACGCTGGAAATTGCTTTCCACGAAATCCATGATTTTAAGCCATTTATGCTTGATTTCCTCCTGCAAGGTGCTGAAGTCGTTGGAATCAAAGGGGGCGGTGGCGTTCACGCTTCAAAGTTCTGCATTCGAAGCCGCATTCTCTGTACTTTTGTTTGGCATGCCACTGTACGATAGACGCAACCCGGTTCACCCCTTGATGCAACGGGCCAAAAATGTCTCTGATGTATTGACCATCAAACGACAACGGGCGGCACTTTGGCAAGTCTCGACCTTGCGAAAAATGATTTTCAAGGCCCGTCAAACCGAGTTTGGCAAGCAACACGGGTTCGAGCGCATTCTCATTCAGCCTGATGTGGTGGCGGCTTTTCAGAAGCAGGTTCCACTTTCCGATTACAACCGCATGCACCCTTGGTGGATGCGCGAATTTCAAGGCGAACCGAATGTAACATGGCCTGGCCGAGCCCAGTATTTTGCGTTGAGTTCAGGCACTACCACAGGCAGTTCCAAGTACATACCGGTCACGCAGGCGCAGCTCAAAGCCATTTACCGGGCGGGAACTCGCCAGCTCCTGTCGATCGCGAGAACCGATGTGCCCAAGGACTTTTTCACCAAGAATTATTTGACCATTGGTGGCAGTACCGATTTGGAGTACAACGGGGTGGCCTATTCGGGTGATTTGAGTGGCATTACCACGCGAAATGCTCCGTTTTGGTTTGACCGATTGGCCAGGCCCACTCCTGAAATCAAACGGCAAAAAGATTGGGCCCAGAAAATGGATATCATGGTCAAAGAAGCGCCCAATTGGGATGTGGCCATGATTGCCGGGGGGCCGGCTTGGGTGAAAATGCTCTTGACCCGCATCGTGGAGCACTACAAGCTGGATAACATTCATGCACTCTGGCCGCATTTTAGCGTGTACAGCTGGGGTGCAGTTGCCTTAGATCCGTACAAAGCTGACATCGATGCCTTGTTGGGTCGTCCCATCAAGTACTTTGAAACCTATTTGGCGAGCGAGGGTTTCATTGCCTATCAGAACCGAGAGGAATCTCAGGGCATGACCTTGGCATTTCGCAACCAAATGTTCTTTGAATTTGTACCCTTCCATTCTGACAACTTTGATGAGAATGGAGACTTGCGGCCAGGGGCCGAGGTGCTCACAATAGCGAAGGTTCAAGAAGGTGTAGAGTATGCCATTTTGATCACGACCTGCGCTGGGGCTTGGCGCTATGCCATTGGAGATACGGTTCGATTTGTCAATGTAGACGCTTGTGAAATCAAAATCACCGGCCGCATCAAGCACCATCTGAGCATTTGCGGCGAGCATTTGAGCGTCGACAACATGAATCAGGCCTTGGGGCAAGTGGCCCAGGAAATGGGGCTGCGTTTTCCCGAGTTTACCGTCAAAGGCTTTTCGCGCAACGGCCAATTCGGTCACATTTGGCATTTGGCCTGCAACCAAGAGGCCAACGTCAATGAAATAAAAACCCGATTGGATGCCGCCTTGAGCCGGGTGAACGACGATTATGCCGTCGAGCGCAAGCATGTGCTGACCGAGATGGAAGTTCAGGTTTTGCCCGAATCTTTGTTCTTGGATTTCATGGATTACCGAGGCAAAATTGGAGGGCAATCCAAATTTCCCCGGGTCATGACCGATGCCCTTCACCAAGAATGGTCGAATTTTGTGGCGCTCAGAAAGCCCTAAATACCATGCAAACCGAAAGTCGTTCCCAGCACCGCCACTTGGAGTCCATGAATTTCTTGGAATTGGTCGATGGAATCAACCAAGAAGATGCCCGTTTGGCCGCCATTGTTCAGGCTGAATTACCCGCCGTATCGCGATTGGCTGAAGCCATTTTTGAACGTCTGTTGATTGGGGGACGCCTGTTTTATATGGGAGCCGGCACCAGCGGTCGATTGGGGGTGGTTGACGCCTCTGAATGTCCACCCACCTTCGGGGTTCCATTTGACAAAGTCATTGGCATTATGGCGGGTGGCGATGGGGCCATTCGAAAAGCCGTAGAATTTGCCGAAGACGATACCGAGCAAGGATGGAAGGACTTGGAAGCTTGGAATATCAGTGCGCAGGACTTGGTTGTGGGTATCAGTGCTTCGGGTAGAACGCCATACGTATTGGCTGCTTTGCAAGCCTGTAAAGCTCAAGGAATCCAAACCGGATGCATCGTATGCAACCCCGATTCAGCCATTGCCCAAGTTTCGAATTTCCCAGTTGCTGTGGTTACGGGGCCTGAATTTGTTACGGGAAGCACCCGAATGAAGGCGGGTACGGCTACCAAAATGGTTTTGAATATGCTTACGACATCAGTCATGATCAAATTGGGGCATGTGCAAGACAACAAAATGGTAGACATGCAGCTCACCAACCACAAGTTGATTGAGCGGGGCACACGCATGGTGCAAGAAGAGACCGGCTTATCAGACCAAGAGGCCAAGGTTCTGTTGCTAGCCGAAGGATCGGTTCGCAAAGCGGTAGACGCGTTTCGCCGTTCAAAATAAAAGCGATTCAACTGAGCCTGTCTCTCAAGTTACTTCAGAGCACCTGTTGAGCCATTCTAAAAGCTCACGGCCCAAGTCAAAGGAGCATTAGGCCAATATTTCCCAGGTTCGATCGGCGAGCAAACGCACCGTGTGCAGAAAATCGGCGTAGGGCATTTTGGAGCCCCATTCGTAGGGAGCGACCATGCTCAGCAGCTGAGAGCCGTCTTCTTTTTGGTAGAGGTGATAAATGCCCCCAATGATGGGTTCGAAGGCCAATTCAGCCCGGTAAATGCTGTGCGAGATTTCCAGGCGTTTCTCGATGTCTTTGGCCTGCTTGAGCAGCAATTCGGCTTGTTTGCGCAGCATGAGAATTTGCTGTTCAGCTTGGTGCTGCATAGCCTCGTGGGCATTGGCCTTGATCAGGCGTTTGTCGACGGGTTCAATTTTGGGAGAAGAGACACTCAGGGCATAGGGCGCTTGTGCCAACACCCCTTGGTATACGGCATCTTTCAAGAATTTGGGCCTCAAATCAGGCTCTTGGTCTGAAGTTTCAGCGGCTGAGTTGAGGTCTTCGTTCATGCCATTTAGAACAAGGACAGGGCTTAATTGTTTGCTTCAAACCAATCTTGGGCGATCAAGGTTTGGGCAATTTGAACAGCGTTGGTGGCGGCTCCTTTGCGCAAATTGTCGGCGACAACCCACATGTTCAACCCATGCTGTACGCTCTCATCGCGGCGAATGCGGCCTACGAATACCTCGTCTTTTTCATGGGCGGTCAACGGCATGGGGTATAGGTTTTCTGCGGGTTCGTCTTGCAGAATAACACCCGGAGCTTGGCTCAGCAACTGACGCACATCTTCCAAGTCAAAGGCGGTTTCCAATTCCACGTTCAAGCTCTCACTATGGCCTCCCATGGTAGGAATGCGCACCGTTGTGGCGGTGATTTTCAAGTCGGATAAGCCCATGATTTTGCGCGTTTCCAAGATCATTTTCATCTCCTCTTTGGTGTACCCATTGGGGGTGAAAACATCGATGTGAGGGAGTACGTTCAAATCAATCGCATGTGGATATACAGGCTTGGTTGCCGGTTTTCCCGTGCGCTCTTCAAAGAGCTGTTCTACGGCTTGTTGGCCCGTTCCTGTTACGCTTTGGTAGGTGCTGACAACAACCCGTTTTAAGCCGTAGGCCTGTTGCATGGGCTGCAGTACCAATACCATTTGAATGGTGGAACAATTGGGGTTGGCGATGATGCGCGCCTCAGGGCTCAAGCTATGGGCATTGATTTCGGGCACCACCAAGGGAATGTGGGCTTGCATGCGCCAAGCGCTGCTGTTGTCGATGACATAACAACCCCTTTCGGCGAACTGAGGGGCCCATTCAAGCGAGGTATTGCCACCGGCAGAAAACAGGGCGATCTGCGGCTTTTTTTCCAGGGCTTGTTCAGGGGTGATGACCGTGTAATCGCGGTCTTTATACCGAATGGTCTTGCCCGCACTGCGAGCACTCGCCACGGGAATGAATTCGCTAATGGGGAACTCGCGCTCCTCCAACACTTGGATGAGTTTGGTGCCTACTAGGCCTGTGGCTCCAACGACAGCAACTCGCATTAGGGTTGGGGCAGGGCTGAGCCGGGTTCGGCAGGGGTCATGGGTTCGCGCTGTTCGGCACGGGGTTCTTGCTCGGGGGCATCGCCGCTGTCGTCCATGGCTTCAAGAGCTTCAAAGTCCATGGCGCTTTCGTCGATGGAATCTTGTTGAGAGGTTTCCTCCTCAGAGAAGGCGGCTTGGTCTGTGCCAGACCCACAGCTGCTCAAGGTGAAGGCTCCCAACGCGAACAGGATGAAAGTGATTTTTCTCATTATAAAATGTCTAATGCTTCAAAAAAGGAATTCCATTCATCGAAGTTTTTCAGACCGACTTGGGCTTGAGCCACGCAGTCCAAAGAAATGAAAGAATGGGGGTCTAATGACAGGGCGAATTCGGCGTCAAACTGGGTGATTTTGATAGGACCTGCCCAAAAAGGGGCTTCAACGCTTTGGCTATCGCTGATCAAATATTCCAAGTCGTCTGCTAGCAATTGGCTCCAGCGCTGGGCTTGCTCGAGGCTACATGCAATGGCCTCAATGGGCAGCACGTCGCAATAGGCTTGAATGCTTTCAAGCGTAGTTTCAGGAGCGGTTTCCAAACACAATTTGGGCCCGCTGCACCAACCTATGATTTCCTGTATCTGGGCCAATGGCAGGGCATGCTCACCGCTGATGGCAAAGCCCATGTAATCAGCCATGCAACTCGCTGCGTAGCGAGCGTCAGCCAAATCTTGGATATGATTGAATTTGATCTTCACAAAAAAAAGGCTGCCGTTGGAGGCAGCCTTGCAATTTATACCAACAATTTAACAGGCTCCTCCAGGTATTCCTTCAGCGTTTTCAGGAACTGAGCGCCTAGGGTTCCGTCGACCACTCGGTGGTCGCAGCTCAGGGTAACCTTCATGGTTTTGACAGGTTTGATTTCTCCGTTCACAACCCCAACTTGATCCTTGACGGTTCCAACGGCCAAAATGCAGGCATCGGGAGGATTTACGATGGCCGTAAATTCATCAATGCCGAACATGCCCAAATTGGAAATGGTAAAGGTATTGCCCTGCCAGTCGCTGGGTTGCAACTTCTTTTCTTTGGCTTTGGCTCCGTAGGCTTTGACTTCGGTGCTGATTTGGCTCAAGCTCTTTTGGTTGGCAAAACGCACAACGGGAACCAACAAACCTTCGTCAACAGCCATGGCCACACCAATGTGAACATGGTGGTTGATGCGAATTTTATCGCCCAACCAACTGGAGTTGATTTTGGGGTGCTTGATCAAGGCCATGCTGCAAGCTTTGACCACCAAATCATTCATGGAAATCTTAACATCGCTGATTTGGTTCATTGCTTCGCGGGCTTCAACGGCCTTGTCCATGTTCATTTCTACGGTGAGATAGAAATGGGGAGCCGTAAACTTAGACTCACTCAAACGGGCAGCAATGGTTTTGCGCATTTGAGAAACGGGAACTTCGGTATAGCTTTCTTGGCCAGCAGGGGCAGCTGAAACGACAGCCGCAGGAGCAGGGGCGCTTTGGGCTGACTCGATGTCTTTTTTGATGATTCTTCCACCTTCACCGCTGCCTTGAATGCCGTTCAAGGCAATGCCTTTTTCGGCGGCGATTTTCTTGGCCAAGGGGCTGGCTTTGACGCGCTCTTCAGAGCTGGCGACTGGAGCAGGAGCTGGACTGCTAGCAGGCGCTGAGCCGGCTGGAGTTTCTGCGGCTGGTGCTGCAACTTCGGGAGCGGCTGCTGGAGCGGCTGCTGGAGCGGCTGAACCGTTCAACAGATTTTCGAATGCCTCACCGGCTGCACCAACCACGGCGATGGGTGCGTCTACAGGGATGGCTTGACCTTCAGGAGCCAGATACAAAACGGTGCCTTTGGCATACCCCTCCATATCCATGGTGGCCTTGTCGGTTTCAACCTCGGCAAGTACATCACCGCTTTTGACGGTATCGCCAACTTTCACGGTCCATTTAACGATGACACCTTCGGTCATGGTGTCGCTCATCTTGGGCAAAGTAATCAGTTCAGCCATAAAAATCTCGGCAAAATTAGGGGTTTTCCGCTAATTGAGGGCCTCTTCTGGACTGTGTATCTTTTGTGCATGAATATTCCTACAAAGGGAATGACCTTTGTTTGCATGTCAGCGTCCAACCAATACGAAGAATTTTTGCGATTCGTTTACGAAAACGGGACTCAGAAAACCGATCGCACCGGCACGGGAACTCGTTCCATGTTGGGAGGTCAGCTGCGTTTTGATTTGGCTGATAGTTTCCCCTTAGTCACCACCAAAAAAGTGCACCTGAAGAGCATCATCTATGAACTCTTGTGGTTTTTAAAGGGGGAAACCAACATTCAATACCTCAAAGAAAATGGCGTGAGCATTTGGGATGAGTGGGCTCGAGAAGATGGGGATTTGGGCCCGGTCTATGGCAAACAATGGCGCAGTTGGGAAACCCGAGATGGTCGAAGCATCGATCAAATCAGTCAAGCTCTGGATTTGATTCGAACCAACCCCGACTCTCGACGCATTTTGGTCAATGCCTGGAACGTAGGCGAGCTAGACCAAATGGCTTTGATGCCCTGTCATTGCCTGTTTCAGTTTTATGTGGCTGATGGCAAACTGAGTTGCCAGTTGTACCAGCGAAGCGCGGATCTGTTTTTGGGTGTACCCTTCAACATCGCTTCTTATGCTTTGTTGACCTTGATGATGGCCCAGGTTTGCGGTTTGAAACCCGGTGAATTTGTGCATACTTTTGGCGATGCTCACATTTACAGCAATCACTTTGAGCAGGTAGAGAAGCAGTTGAGCCGAGAGCCGAGGCCATATCCGCAGATGAAATTGAACCCCGAAATCACCGATTTGTTCGCATTCGACTACGGCGATTTTGAACTCATTGGATACGATCCTCACCCGGGGATCAAAGCGCCGGTAGCGGTCTAAGCCCAACGATAAACCCGCGCCCCATTTGCCTCCAGGGCCTGGTATAGTGTCGACCAATCTTCCAGACTGGACAAAAATGACAGCACGGCATCTCCCTCGAGAATGGGGGCATTTTTCCAATGCAGCAGGCGATCCGCTCCCAATCGATTGCCTTCGGCATGTGCTCGCTCACTCAACCAACCGCAAAGTGAATTTCCCATGAGCGTACGAGCGTATTTGGCCTTTTTGCCGTGGCCGAGCAGCCACATTCGCGGGGCTTTTTCCTGATGCTGAAAGTGTTTCCATTTGAGTTGCGTAAAGCGCTCGGTTTGGTAAAGCTCGGTTTTGCTCAAGCGCAGAGGGTGTTCTCGCCAGTGGTGTAAGGCCTCGGGGCAAGCTCGAAAAGGGATGCCCAAGGCATAAAGACGAAGCACGAAATCGTAATCTTCGGGGTATTGCAGCTGCTCGAACAATTGAGCAGCCAGCGGCCGTTCCAACATCCAACAGGGGTTGGCAACGGGGCATTCACGGTATCGGTGTTCGGCAAAATCACCTCGATCGACCCGCTCGTTGAGCCAGCGCTGGTACTCGAGGGTTCCCACTCCCAGCTCAGGGCCAAAGAAGGCTACCTTTCCTACGCTCAGTGCTGGTCCATTTTGCAGTTCTTGCCCTAGCCGAAGTTTCTCCAATTTTTGAACGTGCATGCGGTCATCGGCGTCCATGCGGGTGACGTATGCACCCCGGGCTTCGCGAATGCAAGCCTGTTGAGCTCGAATCAAATCGGGCAGACCGCTTTCATTGTGAAACAGGCGAAAGCGAGGGTCTGATTCGGCCCATTGCTGAGCCAAGCGGGGTCCTGAATCTTGGCTTGCATCGTTGTATAAAATGCATTCCCAGTCTGTCCAACTTTGATTCTGTATGCTGATCAGGCATTCGTCGAGCCATGCTTCGGCATTGTAAAAGGGGAGCAAGACAGAAACCACCCTGCAAATCTAATTAAGTTGACATGTGGATGAAATTCAGGGCCTGGGCTCGGGAAAAGGGCGAATTTGCACAGGCATGCTCGACGCTTTTTTTACCCCTGTTCCTGAATCCGTGTGGGCTCCTTTTGCAGAGCGTGAACACTGCGTAGGGAGCCACTTGCAAATACACCGCAAGGCTTTCCCAAAGTTGAAAAAAGCCAAGTTGGCTTTGCTGGGCATCGGTTCTCAGGCGCATGAGGTTCGCAAAATCTTGTATGCCTTGCAATGGCGCTTTGGCTCTTTGTCTTGGGTCGATTTGGGCAATTTGGTCGAGACCGATGATGCTCGTCAAAATCAATTTGCCTTGAGTGAAGCCATGGGGGAGCTGCAAGAAATTGGTTTAACGGTGCTGGTGTTGGGTGGGAGCTCTGCGTCTGCTTTCCCCATCTACAAAGGATTTCGCAGCGCACCCGAAGCGGTTGAATTGGTGCAAGTGAGCCCTGATATAGATTGGGAAGAAGGTTCTGCCTTGCGCCAAATATTGGTCGATCAGCCCTCCAAATTATTCAACTTGGATTTCATAGGTACTCAAGCATATTACGTTTCTGATACCACAGCGGGCATTCTCGATAAAATGTATTTTGAGAACCACCGCTTGGGCGAGGTCAAAGGCAATCCCGAGTTGGTCGAGCCCATTTTGAGAAGCGCCCATGCCTTGTTTTTTGATTTGGCTGCGGTTCGCGGAGCCGATGCTCCAGAGGGTCGCTTGCAAAATCCAAACGGATTTCAAGCCGAAGAAGCCGTTCGAATCGCCCGATATGCCGGCATCAGCAACAAGCTCAGCGCTGCCCAACTGTATGGGGCCGCTGATCACCCCATGAGCAACACGTTGCTGGCCCAGATGCTGTGGTATTTTGCCGATGGTTATTTTGCTCGCTACTACGATCATCCCTCTGAAGGACACAGCGATTTTTTGATTTACCGAAACCGCTTGACCAGCACCCAGCATGAAATTGTCTTTTACAAAAGTCGCAAGAGTGAACGTTGGTGGATGGAAATTCCGCATCCGTATGAAAACTTACACTTTTACATTGGCTGCAGTTATGCCGATTATCAGCGCGTCTGCGACGATGAAATGCCCGACCGTTGGTGGCGTGCCTATCAGCGTTTGATGTGAACCAATTTTCGTTTTAGGCGTTAATCGTTCTTACGCCTAACCTACCTTTGCAGAAACCATGAGTGACGGATTTTATTCTTTGCGCGTTCAGCGCGTGGTGGCCGAAACTGCCGATGCCAAAACCTTTTATTTCGAAGTTCCCGAGGCTGAAAAATCGGCCTTTGCCTACACGCCAGGTCAGTATTTGACTTTCGAAGCTCAGGTAGGAGGGGAAAAGGTTCGCCGTTCTTACTCCTTGTGCACTTATGCGGGAGTTGATGCCCATATGGCGGTTACCGTGAAACGGGTTGAGGGAGGTCGAATGAGTAATTTCATGAACGACACCCTGACCGAAGGATCCAGCATTGCAGTCATGGCTCCCATGGGTAAATTCACCATGACGCCTGACGCCGCCCGGTCCACGCATTACGTATTGTTTGCCGGAGGCAGTGGCATTACCCCCATGATGGGCATTAGCAAAGCGATCTTGAACGATGAGCCCCAAAGCAAAATCACCTTGGTATATGCCAACCGCAATCCCGAATCGGTCATTTTCAAAGAGGCCTTGGCGGCTATGGAAAAGCAATTTGGAGAACGCTTCAAAGTCATTCACAGTTATGATCAAGCGCCATTTACCTGGTTTGGTTTGAAGGGATTGATGACCGAAGACAAGGTTTCACAGATCATCAAATCCAAGGTGGGTGGAGCTTTTGATACGTATTCATATTTCATCTGCGGCCCTGCGCCCATGATGGATGTTGTGAAAAAGGGTCTGTCTGCTTGCGGCATTTCACCTGCCCAGGTTCACACCGAATATTTCACAGCGCCTACTTCGACTGAAAAGCCGGCTGAATCAGCGGCATCAGGGGCATTCAACGGTCAATCGAATGTGACCTTGAAGGTGTATGGTAAAACCCATACCATTACTTGCGATTCGCAAACTACCATACTCAATGCGGCCATGAAGCAGGGGATTGACCCTCCTTACAGCTGCACGGTGGGCGTTTGCACAACTTGCCGTGCCAAAGTGCACAGCGGTGAGCTGCACATGCTCGAGCGCGAAGGGTTGAGCGATGAGGAAATCAAGCAGGGTTATGTCTTGACCTGCCAATCGGTTCCCCGCTCAGCTGAAATCAATCTTTCTTACGAATGATCGAACTGCGCATAGGCGCGCATCTTATCTAGCACTTGTTGGAAGTCGCTGGGAATTGGGCATTCAAAATGCCGGTATTCTCCTGTTTTGGGGTGTATAAAGCCCAACTCTTTGGCATGCAAGGCTTGGCGCGGCATGATTTCAAAGGCATTGGCTATGAATTGCTTGTACTTAGGTAATGCTGAGCCTTTTCGAATCTCACGACCCCCGTACATATCGTCGCTGAACAAGGGGTGACCCAAGTGGGTCATGTGAGCTCGAATTTGGTGGGTGCGGCCAGTTTCCAATCGACACTCAACCAAGGTGCAGAAGTGAAATCGTTCCAATACGGTATAGTGGGTAATGGCAAGTTTGCCTATTTCGGGGTCATCGAAATGCTTGCTTCGGCGGCGGTCTTTGGGGTCTCGGGCCATTTGGCCGCGAATGGTGCCCGTGTCTTCGGTCAAATCTCCCCATACCAAGGCCCAATAGCGGCGGTGTATGCTGTGATCGAAAAACTGTTTGCCCAAGTGGCTCAGGCTGAAATCGGTTTTACCCACCACCAATAAGCCCGAGGTGTCTTTGTCGATTCGGTGAACCAAACCGGGTCGATGCGATGCATCTTTCTGGGGCAGTTGGCCAAAGTGAAACACCAGAGCGTTCACAAGGGTGCCGTCGTAATTGTTGCAACCGGGGTGCACCACCATGCCTGCCTGCTTGTTGAGTACGAGCAATTCTTCGTCTTCGTAGACAATGTCCAAAGGCAGGTCTTCCCCGTGAATTTCGGTGTCACGTGGGGGGTCGGGGAGCAACACCCGCACCACGTCTCCCGGTTTGATTTTGTAGTTGCTTTTGACTTTGCGGTCGTTGACCACCACGCATTCAGCTTCAATGGCAGCTTGAATTTTGGTGCGAGAAGCATTGGCAATTCGGTCGCCAAGCCACTTGTCAATGCGCATGAATTCCTGGCCGGGATCGGCCTTGAACGAATGGTGTTCGTATAATTCTTCTTCTTGGATTTCCTCCAAGTTATCGGCCGTACTCATAAGCGCACCTCGAATTCCAATTTGCCAAGGCGCAAGCCGGCCCAGCCGGCTTGGTTGATGATGACGGTTTCCCGCTTCGCATTTTTCTCCCGAACCGGCTCCTCGAGAAAGGTATGGGTGTGCCCGCCTAAGATGGCATCAATGCCGTAGGTGCGTGCGGCTAATTTGTGGTCGTCGATCTTATCAGAATCGTATTGATAGCCCAAATGGGAGAGCACGATCACCAAATGGCATCGTTCGTTTTGACGCAAGTGATTGACCGCTTTTTGAAGGGGCTCAACGGGGTCTTCGTAGCGCAATCCTGTCATGGATCGTTCTGAAATGAGCCCGTATGGATGTATGCCTACCCCAGTTAATCCTATGCGAATGGGGCCTCGCTCCACCACGGTATAGGGCAAAAAGAAGGGGTCAGCATCGTAGTGGTAGTTGCAACTGAGCAAGGGGAAATGGGCATGTTGCCGGTGTACTGTTTTCAAGTGTTCAATCCCGTTGTCAAACTCGTGGTTGCCCAATGTACTGGCGGCATAACCCATTTGGCTCATCCATTCCAGTTCGGGTTGGCCGCCGTAGAGATTGAAATAGGGGGTGCCTTGGAAAACATCGCCGCTGTCGACCAGCAAATGATAAGAGGGAAGGGGTGCATAATCGGCCCGGTAGCGTTCCTGCATGATGCGGCCACCCAAACCCGCAATGCCCCCTTGATTGGGCCAGGTGCGATGGTTGCTCGGAAAAGCTTCTAATCGGCTGTGAAAATCATTGGTATGCAACAAGATCAACTTGGCTTTGCGGGGCGCCGCTGCCAAGGCCCATTTGGGCAACAACAATCCAGAGCCCAAAACGAGTCCCTGTTGCAAGAATTGTCTTCTAGTTTTGGCTTTCATGGGAGGGATAAACACGCAGTTGGGGTCGGTCTTGAACATGCTGCAAGCGCTGGGTTTCTGATCCCAAACCCCAGAGCAAAACATCCCGAATCATCCAGGGGGTTTCTTCGAAGGACTCGGGATTTAAAAACATCGTAAATCGATCGCCACCCAAAGCCATGTAATCGTTGGTGGCAACGCGGTATGAGCGGCGGCTATCGAAAGCTTGACCTTGGACCTGCGCCTTAACCAAGAACGGGGCTTGCGAGCGAAATTCAATCTCAGCACCGGACAGGGGAGTGCCTTCTTGCGCGGCAATGAATTCCAAGAGTTCAGCCGTTTGGCGCCCGTTCAATTGAACGATCACCAATTTGTTTTCAAATGGGCTGACCTCGAAAACATGGCCCAAACTGATGGGTCCAACCCCGATGGAATTGCGTATGCCGCCGTTGTTCAAAACCGCAAAGTCGCAAGGGGCTTGGTTGTTCTCTTGGCAATATCGATTGGCGTATTCCAAGGTGTAGTCGGCCATAACCCGACCTAAATTGCCGGTTTTTCGAGTGTTCATCAAAGGAGTTTCGGTGTGCCCAATGATGGTGCTCATGGAGTCGGTCAAGGAGGCCTGGTAGGGGACCAGTACGGCCGCACTAGCTGAATCGTAAAAGGAGCTTTGGTCGATGGTGTAATTATGGGCATCCCGCAACTGGACTGGGGTTCGGCACGCCGAAACGGCCATCAAAACCAACCCAACACCGAAGAATTTTTTCATGCGATTCACGTATTATTTTTTGCAGAAAATGCAAAATTACCCATGCCTTGGTTAAGGAATTGCAATATACCCGTGAATCCCTTGGCATAGCGGCATTTTTTAGGCAAATTTGCAATACAAAATCAATCAATTAGAAACTATGCGCCGCACTTTATTAGGATTTATCACGGCTTTTAGCGCTTTTGCTGTTCAAGCCCAATGCTCAGAATTGTTTATCTCTGAATACGTTGAGGGTTCTCGAAACAACAAGGCATTGGAGATCTACAACCCCACTGAATCGCCTGTAGATTTGAGCCAATACCGCATTACCCGTTGGCAGAATGGCTCAGCTTCTTGGACGCCCCAATATTCAGACGCCCTTACGGGTACTTTGGCTCCCAAAGACGTTTTGGTAGTGGTCCTCGATCGCCGCGATACGACCCAAACCGGCCAAGACACTCCCGTGGTTTTGGACCTGCGTTTGAAGGCAGATTTGTTTTTGAGCAAAGATTACAATACTTCTTATTCCATGAGCTTCAACGGCGACGATGCCTTGAGCTTGGACAAGAAATCAGGCGCTAACTATGTGCCTGTCGATATTTTTGGCCGCATTGGCGAGCGTCCCAATCCAGCTTGGAGCGACTCATTCCCGTACAACAACGGTTTGGGTTTGTGGTATACCATCAACAAAACCTTGATTCGCAAGCCTTCGGTGATGACGGGTGTGACGAAAAACCCATCTTCTTTCAATCCCTCGGTTGAGTGGAACGTTCATCCCCAAAACATGTTCGATTCATTGGGTATGCACGAATGCGGATGCAACACCCTGTCCGTGAGCGAATGGACTCAGGAGATTCCTGTTTGGGCATTCCCCAAC
>Ga0222714_10002474_pt1 | contig 19513 bp, 29 predicted proteins | sample C33_3DmetaG_FD_165048 | JGI IMG/M metagenome (GOLD analysis project Ga0222714, IMG submission 165048) | Estuarine water microbial communities from San Francisco Bay, California, United States - C33_3D | ecosystem: Environmental > Aquatic > Marine > Unclassified | place: USA: California...
CACAAAATTGGTGATTAGTCAATGTTTTTTTGATGATTTTGAAGTTCTGCCTTTATTTCAGCAAATAATGAATCTAATAGTTCGAAATTTGATAGATCCTTTTCTTTTAGTAATTTTACAACCAATTCTTTTAGTTGTGCTTCCTTTTCAAGAACGCTTTGATTCATAAATAATGTATAATTTTCTGAGTTAAAGATCAACTGGAATTAGTTTAAGTTTTTTGATACCAATTTGGTATTTTCATACAATGGATAATCATAATCAAGCTAGTTTGAAATATGAGCAAATTATGAATCAGACAGATTGAAAACAATATTTGTTTCTGGAACTGCAGGTTCAGGTAAATCATTACTCTCATCCAAATTATATGATTACTACACAAAAAATGGTGCATTTACATCTATTTTGAATTTAGATCCAGGTGTAGAGAACTTACCATATAGTTGTGAAATTGATGTAAGAGATTTTGTGGATATTGTATCTATAATGCAGCAATATGACCTTGGTCCTAACGGTGCACTAGTTATGGCGGCTGATTTGATTGCCTCAAAGATAGACGATATTCGAAATGAAGTCAATAGAGTAAATCCAGACTATCTAATTGTTGACACACCAGGACAGATTGAATTATTTGCATACCGCTCTAGTGGGCGCTTTATCATAGAAAATATTACATCTGAAGAAAAAACAAACATCTTTCTTTTTGATGGTGCGTTAATTACTTCTCCAGTTAACTTTGTTTCAATTGCATTATTGGCTACATCTATCAGACTAAGATTGAATTTGCCTACTGTAAACGTACTAACAAAAATGGATCTAATTGGAGCTAATTTGAAAAATATTCTACATTGGTCAACTAGTTTGAGTACGTTAGAAAATGCCATTGCAAAAGATGCTGATGGAGATACCTATACTTTGACTACAAATATTTTGAGAGGGTTGAATCTAAGTGGATTTGCTCAGGGCCTAATTCCCATTTCAAATGTTACGGGTGATGGATTTGTCAATCTTGAGGGTGCTCTTAGCAGAATTCTTAATTTGGGTGAAGAGGTAGAAGATTAGTGGTATCAAAAGTTACAGTAAAGGCACCTTCATCTACTGCAAATTTAGGTCCAGGTTTCGATGTTTTTGGTTTAGCATTAGATGCATTTTATGATGAAGTCACTCTAACTAAAACCAAAAGTGGAATTACAATAGTAACTGAAGATAAAATCCCATCTAATCCTGAAAACAATACCGCAGGATTGGTTGTAAAAAATATGAAAAAAAAATTCAAAATTAAAACGGGTGTTGAGATTAAAATCAAAAAAGGTGTTCCAGCAGGATTTGGAATGGGAAGTAGTGCGGCATCGGCTGCTGCAACTGCAGTAGCATTTGATAAATTATTTGGGTTAAAGTTAGATGGAAATTCTCTTGTGGAATTTGCAGGTTCTGGTGAGAAAGCTAGTGCGGGTTCAGTTCATTATGATAATGTTGCAGCATCAGTTTTAGGAGGATTTGTAATTGTAAAAACAAATCCTCTAGAAGTAATCAAAGTAGTTCCTCCAAAAAATCTCAGAATGTGTGTTGCTGTTCCAAAACTTGAGGTACCAAAGAGAAAGACCAAAGTTTCAAGAGGAGTCATTCCAAAGAAAATAAAATTAACAGATAGTATTTTGAATTTATCTAACGCATCAGTTATTGTAGCAGGATTTTTGAAAAAAGATCCTGAATTAATTGGAAATTCAATTAAAGATGTAATTGTAGAGCCAGCAAGACAACATATGATACCAGGATTTGCCAAAGTAAAACAAAATGCGCTTAAAGCAGGAGCTTTAGGTGTGACAATTAGTGGTGCAGGTCCTTCAGTTATTGCATTTTCAAAAAGTACGGCTGACTGGAAGAAGATAAGTTTGGCAATGGCAAAAGGATTCGCGTCAGCAAAAACTGAATGTCAGACAGTAATTTGTAAGCCAAGTAAGGGTGCAGCAGATATAAGAAAATGATTTGATAAATATGAAAAAAGCAGTTGTTGTTTTTAGTGGTGGTGTTGATTCTGTTTGTGCTGTATCATTTCTAAAATCAAAGTACGAGTTGTATGGAATTACTTTTTCATATGGACAAAAGGCAAACATGGAAATTTCTGCTGCAAAATCTTTTGCAAAAAAATTAGGACTTAAACAACACAAGATTATTGATATCAGTTTTATGAAAGAATTGTATGGGGATTCCAATGTTCTTACTAGTTCAAAACGAAAGATTCCAAGTAAGTTTGATTATTCGATAGTTGTTCCAATCAGAAATGCAGTTTTTCTCTCAGTTGCATCTGCATGGGCGTATACCCTTAATGCATCTCTTGTAGTTTATGGAGCACATACAGGTGACAAACATTATCCAGATTGCAGACCAGGATTTGCTAAAAAACTGGAATCTGCCTTTAATCAAGGAGAAATTGATGGGATTAACTCAAAATTAAGAAAGAAGATTGAGATTTGGTCCCCCTATAGACAGGGATTATCAAAGAGTGATTTGTTAAAGAAAGGAAAAACTGTGTTGGGAGATTCAATATTTAGGACTTGGAGTTGTTATTCAAATAAAAAATTACATTGTGGAGTTTGTGAATCTTGTAATAATCGAAAGATTGCATTTGAAAAAGCAGGAATTATAGATAAAACAAAATATCTAAAATAATTCTAATATCTATTTCTCAGAATCTTCTTTTTTAGAATAAATCCTCTTATTCCAATGTACCATGCCAAGAAGATCAATCCAGTGATTCCCCACCAAATATAGTTTTGAATTTCAGGTGAAAGTTCCGTAAGAGTTCCAACAACTTCTCTAGCTATTAACATACAGATTGCAAGAACTATTGCAAATTCAATTGCATACCAAGTAAAACTAGGCCAAGATTCTTTTGGAATATGGGCAATTTTCCTTCCATCATCCATGTTTTTTTTGAAATAGAATCGATATTTAATTTTTGAGTATCTAATAGGCGGAATCTGATGCACGTTTTCTAATTAGAGTCATAATGCCCTCTTTTTCATCTTTATTTTCATAAATTCCTCTAAATGCTGAGGATGAGAGTGTTGCATCATTTCTAACACCACGCATTTTCATACAAAGATGTTCTGCATCTGCCAAAACTACTACTCCTTTAACGCCTTGAGAATAAAGTTCATCAGCAATGTTCTTTGTTAATCGTTCTTGAATTTGCAGTCTTTTTGAATATTTTTCAACTAATCTGACAAGTTTTGAGATTCCAAAAACGCGTCCATTTGGAGAATATGCAATGTGAATTTTGCCAAAGAATGGAAGCATGTGGTGTTCACACATTGAGTAAAATTGAATATCACGTGCAATAACTACATCAGAATCTTCGGAAAATTGTACAGCTAATTCTGAATCGGAATCATAGCCTGAAAAAATTTCTTTGTACATGTTTGCAATTCTTTCAGGTGTTTCTCGAAGACCCTCACGAGTGGGATCCTCTCCGACTTCGATGATCAATTCCCTAACGAGTTTCTTTACGCGGTCTTCATCCATTTATGATTTGAGCTAATTTTTCTAGTATTTGAACCTAATCTGATTTTGTAGGCTGGTGATAACTAAGGAGCCCCAATGAATTTGTGAAGTTGGGGAACAACTTTGACATCAATGTAATGGGGATAAACAAGGTCATACAAATTTAGCAAGAGATCAAGAGATGGTTCAGCAATGCCATAGGTTGGCTGAATGATAAATCCATCAATATCATCTTTTGAGACTATTTCAAAAATTTGTTTCACCAATTCTTTAAAATCATTAGGTTTAGTTTTTGAACTTACAACTAGTTTGATGTATGTAGTCTTTTTTGCATTGACAGAAGATTTCAAGCATTTCATAGTATGACCAATTAATTTCTCATAATGTTGGGAATCCACAAAATCTGAATCTTTTGTTTTAAATTCAATTTTTACAATGTCAATATAGGGTAAAACATGATTAAATCTATCAATATCAAAACATGAAGATTCTAAATAAGTTGGAATTTTCTTGTCTTGGATATGTTTAGCAAGTAACGCAACTGCTTGGTGTTGAATTAGGGGATCTCCACCTGTAAAATTGACTTTGTATGTTTGATTTTTTAGATTTGAATCAATTAGTTGATTTGCTTCTTCAATTGAATACTCCGTTCCAGAATCAAGTGGAAGAGATTCTTTTGTATCACAATAAAAACAAGTAAATGGACATCCTGCTAGTCTTACAAATAGGGTCTTTGTTCCATATAGAATTCCTTCACCTTCTACTGATGTAAATATCTCAAATAGTCTTACCTTCAAGTAATAATGGTAATTTTATTCATTATTTATTCAATGAGTTTCTAATGTAAGACAGGTTCCTTTCTGTAGAATAATCCTGTGATAAAGAATACTATACCTAAGATTCCTATTGTACTTCCAATAAGTTCTACTTGATTTTGGAGATCTCCTTCCATTGGAGCCCATAACCATGCCATCAATGCACCAACTACAATCATTGGAATTCCTACTCCAACAGTAATTTCTTTGGATGCCATGCTCAATCCTGTTTGGAAAATGTATAATAAGTTTATGATGATTTTTTGGGATTTGAAAATTATTGTTTGAGATTAACTACAAGTTGTTTTGCTGTAATGATGTTATTTTCTGAATCATAGCTAATCACATACAGTAATGCAAATGAACCATTTGGGAATGGGGTGACGTTATAGATTGTTACACTATTACCAGTTGTGGATTCTACAATATTTGGTGTGCAGCTAACACAACCAACAGCATAGTCTCTAGATGAATTATCACCATTCCAAGAAATTTTTACAGTTGCAGAATTGCCATCATAGTTAGAGACAAAAGTTCTAACATTTTCTAAGGGTTCGGCAAATGCCTCGTTTATAGAAATTACACCAACTGTCAAGATCAGTAATGTTAGTAACATCAGGCTCTTCAATTTTCTTCCTCCAAATCATTTCGTAATTTGACCATATTTAGAAGATCTTTTTTGTAAATTTCAACTACACCTAATCTTTCTAGTCGTTTAACTGCTCTCCACATAGTAGTTCTGGGCTGTAGGAATTTTTTTCTTAGATCACTTTCAAATACTTCTCCACCGTTTTTTGATATAAATTTCACAATCTCCTTGTCATCCTCTCTCATTTCAGGTCTTAGATTGAAAATTGTTTCAGGATTTAGTGAATCAATTTTTGGTTTTGAGATCTGAATTACATCTGTTTGCAATTGAGGTTTTGATTGTCTCTTTTTTGCTACAATTACGGATGCAATAGCAGCTGCTGCAATTGGGCCAACTATCAGACCAACAGTTACAGGATCAAATGAAGACTCAGATGAAGATATCGGGGTTTCTATAGGAGTGCTAAAGATGTAATCAATTTGAGCAGGACCTGTAGGAATTTCAAGTTTAATTTGCGAATCAAGTTGTTCCATGTTATCAGGTAGAATGTTCATTCCAACAATTACAGAATTTTCTGGCATTAGGAGTGAATATCTAATTGGAGAATCAAATGAGAATGTCCAGACTCGGCCTTCTTTAGAAATCAAATCATGAATATCATAGTTAATGGTAATTGAAGAATAATCACCAGTTTCTATTGTTGCCTTGTCGTCAATTATGTCTCCTGAGAGAATTGTACCATCATCTCCAGTTGCAACAAAGTTGTCAACAGAAGGACCAAAGAGGCGTAACTCATAGTTTGAAGAATCTACATCAATCTGAGATGAGATGTTTGTAGAACCATCTGAATTAAGGATTAGATCAAGAGTTCGAGTTGTGGCAAATGTGGTCTGCAAAGGTATCGTTAGTGCTACGACTAGTAATCCAGCCACTATCAGAGGTGCATTAACCATTGTATCGATGATACCATCAGTCCTTACAAAAAGCATTCCATCTTCTCGAGACTCTATCCTATGAATTGGTACGATTTGAGGGTTCATTGGCTAATACCTGAGGTTCATACTCTCCACGAGTCCCTGAAATCGCTTGAATTCCTGGAAAAACTGAAGTCCTTTTTCAGTGATTTGAAAGACTCTATTTCTGTCGTTTTTGACAGACTCGACCAAGCCTGCTTCTACCAGTTTCTCACATTTGTCTAGTACTGCATAGTGAGATAGGTTGGCTTTGCGAGATATTGCAGATACAATGATTCCTTCACGACCGCCATCAGCAGTTACGTTTAGGATATCACCCATGATGCCCATTTCGGACCTGTATTGTTGTTTTGACATGGTTTAGTATACAATCAATTAGTTATTGAGGAACATTTTGAAACTCTATAGCGGAACACAAAGCGGAACGCCATTTTGAATGGAAAAAATGGTTCAATTTGAGTAAAATTGTTGCGGGGAGGAAAATTCCTAGAAATTCTCTGCGTAGTTATTTGTCTCAAAAATGATGTTCCTTACCCAAAAATGAGATTTTTTTGGGAATTTAAAGAAGAATGGTTCAATTTGAGTAATTTTAGGCTATTCTAGGGGAATTTAGTATATAAAGAACAGAACGATTCCTGTCCGTTCCTAATCTATTATTTTACAGTTTTACTATCATGGTAAAACCCCAAAACAGAACTATTGGTGTTATTGCTGTCCTTTTGATGCTTGGTGCATCTCCAATCACTGTAACTTACTCGTTTGCAGATGATACAGGAGTATACAAGCCAAAAGGTAGTTCCAAAGATGAGGGATTAGGAGTAATTCTAACTGAGAAAATGGTTAACGGAAAGCTTCAAGTCCAACGTTATGCCTTACCACATGATACTTCAAAAGAAGACATGTACAGAATGCTGTCTTTAGAGACATCAGGATGGACAATAGTGAATTACAAGGCATATAATGCTGGAATTACTCTCTTTGATGGAAAGGCAGTAAAAGTCGGGCAGGACTTGTGGGTGGTTTCAACTAATGAAGTCCCAAGTCTTGGAGAAAGAGAGTTTGACCTAGAATTAAATGGAAAATCCAATGGTTCCCATGTTGAGTTACATGGAGCTGGATCTGATGAGGAATTCAGTTACAAAGTTGTATTTTCTGGCAAAATAAAAGAAAATGAGAATATCTTTGAAGTTTTCTTTAATTCTGCAGTAAATCCTGAGATGGGTCAAAATATCAAAATTCTTCAGATTGGAGCAACCAGTTTTGAAAAATCAGTTAATTCTAACCAAGAGTTCAAAAATTCAATTACGGTGAGATAATTCACCAGATTTTTCCTTTTTTTGAGTAAAAATCATTCACCTTGTCAGCTTTGAGATTCATAGTAACTTTTTATTCCCATTTTAGAAAGAAAATCATAAAATGTTTGATAAATTCAAGAATGAAGAGGGTGGGGAGATGGTAGAAGAGAGACCTGAAGAAAATTCCGGACAAGATGCACGACAATCTACAGTTTCAGATACGCCTAGTCAGATTGGAATTGGGGAATTGATGGGAAAGCGTGCCCAGCTTGAAGAAGCAATTGATTATGTTGGTTTAATGATTAAAAATCTCAAAGATAAGCGAACTTTACTTGAAAAAGATATTGAAGAAGAATCAGTAGATATTAAAAATCTCAAAGAAAAACTCCAAAAAGTCAACGAGTACATTGAGGAAGAGAACAGAGGCATTTCCCAACTTGCTGAAAAGAGAAAGCGAGTTGAAGCCGAAGCAGACGAGGTAGGTGCTATAATTAACAATTTACAAGAAAAATTATCTGGTGTTGATAGAATTATTGACGATGAAGGTAGTAGAGTTAGAAAAATCAAAGAATCTAGAGAATCAGGAGAATAATCAATTTCAAAATTCAATGGTTTAAAGATATTTTTCGAGAGTAAATTTAATCAATTTTAATTTCTTTTTGATTCTTTCATAAACAAATACGGAAATTTTAGATATAATTTTGAGAGTTTGTAAAGTTGAATATTTTTTGAAATTTGATCAAATCCGAATTCTAAAATTATTTAGATTTTAGTTCCTTTTCCTTTGATTCTATTTTTGATAATTTTTCTTTTTCTTTCTGAGACTTCTCAGCTTCTCTTTGTTTTTGGTCAGCTTGTTGTTTTGCTAACTTTTCAGCTTCTTGAGCATCTTTCTTTGCTTCTCTTTGTTTTTGGTCAGCTTGTTGTTTTGCTAACTTTTCAGCTTCTTGAGCATCTTTCTTTGCTTCTCTTTGTTTTTGGTCAGCTTGTTGTTTTGCTAACTTTTCAGCTTCTTGAAGGGAAGGATTCTCAGTACATTGTCCTAAATAATCATCATCATGATGTTCCAAATGATGTCTTGCGGCTTTGCCTGGGAGAGACAAGGTTACTTTTTCATTATGACAAACATCTACTCTCTCATTTGAGAAGTTGGATTGAATATTGGACATTGCTAATGTCGAAAATGAAGTAGAATGTTGAACGTCTAGACATTTACCCTTTGTATCACCATGATTGAGATGGGCAGATAGTGCATTTTGAGATACAGTTATGGTGTTTTTACCATTATGACAAATTACCACTTTCTCATTATTTCCTAAAGTTTCATTTCGATGAAATGCCTCAAGTGCAGAAATTCTTTCTTCAAGCAAGGAATTCTTTTCTCTGAGTTGAGAAACTTCATTTTCTAAAGTTAGAACTTTGTCAAAAATTGATTGAATGCGCTCGAAAATTTGTTCAAATATAGAGTCATCTGGTTCTTCATCATTCTCAATCACAGATATTGTAACGTTTGCATAATTGCTCTTTAACTCTCCATCATATACCAAATAGGAAAATGTAGTGTCCCCTACAAACCCTACAATTGGAGTAAACAAGACTTGAGACTCCTGAATTTCTAAAAATCCTCTTGTTTCTGAGGGATCAATTTCCAAGAAGATATTCAATGAATCATTATCTACATCAGAGTCATTTTGAAGAACATCTATAGCAATAGCAACATTTTGTTGAGTTTCAACATAATCATTTTGGGCAACAGGTGTGTCATTTATGGGATTTACAAAAATTATCACAGTAGCATCATTGCTGTTATGGGTACCATTATTGGCAACATATGTAAATGAATCATTAATTATTGAATTTTCATTTGGTAAATAAGTAAAATTTCCATTCTGATGGAATTTAAGAGTTCCAAAATTAACATCAGTTTTAAGAACTGCATTTAATGGATCATTTGAGAAGTTAGTATCATTTTGCAGAACTCCAATAGAATCTACAATTAGATGAGAATCCTCATCGATTGTGTAAAAATCATCTTCAGCTATTGGTCCTTCTTGAGCAAAAGCAAAACCAGAAAATGATACTCCAGAAAACAACATTCCCAGAAGTATTACTGAAAGTTTTTGCATTATTGAAAAATCTCAACAAAGCATTTAATCAAAAAGCAGAAAAGATCAGTAACAATGAAGAGCAATAGTTATAACAAAAGAATTTAGAAAATCGAATTATTTTAGTAAAATTTTGAGGTTGTAGCTGATGATGTTGATTCAGTGGGAACTGATGGGAACATCTGTCCGGCAGAATTCTCAGCTACTGCTGCTGCCTCTTTGAGAATTGCATCAGATTCGGCATTTGTACTTTCATCCATGCCAAATCCAGCATCACCAGAGAAGCTTTCAGTCATAAATCCACCTAGCATTTCAGCCATCTGACCAATTTCAGCTTCAGCTCCTGGCATTACTTTTCCAAGTGAGGATTTTAGGTTCTTCATCAATCCCATTGTTGGTACGATTGCAACAACGGTATCACCAAGGTCACTAAATGTTGTCAATCTTAATTCGATTTGTTCTAGAGCAATTCTAGCACTACTCATAATTTTGATAACTTTTCTAATCTCTGCCAATTCATTTCCTAAAACTTTGGCTGTTTGAGTATCATGTTTTTGTGTTGCATCTACAATTCTTCTAAATAGTTGTCCATCACGTTCTTGTAATCCAGACAACATTTTATCTAATTTTTGAATCTGTAATCGTAATCTTTTGACTCCTTCTTGAACACGTGGTTTTAGTGCACCTTTAGGCTTGACAGTATCACCAATTTTTTCTCCAATGCTAGTAGTAGGTGGTTTTGTCCACTTGTTACTCAAATTAGCCATGAGTTTGATGAAGTAAAATGTACTTAATTTCAGGTGTAAAGAATGATTAACTGATAATAAAATTTCCCTAACTAGAACGCAGCCTAAATAATGAGTTTTTGAGGATGCATTTTTCTTATATGCGTATTAATCAAAGATTCATCTTTGATCATATCACCGCAGAGTGGACATTTTGTCATTTTTACAAAAAAATCAATCTGAAAAAACTATTTAAGGATTTTCTTTAGGTAATTTTATGAGCGAATCCTTTGGTTTTGTTTTGCCAGATATCTCTAAAGATCTAACAGACAAAGAATATGTGAATCTGGTAAATCGAATTAGGGGCAATTTTCTAAGCTATGTTTCAGTACTTGATTCGACACTTACAGTTATTATTTCAGACCTATTTTTACGGGACAAGAATGATTTTCCCCTTTGGGCAAAAACGGTATTTGACGAGGACAGAACAGCATCCTTTGGAACAAAGATAGTTTGGATTTCAAGAATAATGAAAAATCATCAAGATTTCAAAAAAGTAATTGATGAGAAAAGTAGGGTAAAAATTCAACAAAAACTAAACGAGATTAGAGAGATCAGAAATGACTTTGCTCACAACTTTGCCCATAACAAAAAGATAGACCCTGAAAATGTCAAAAATAGAATGATCAAACTATATGATTTTGAAGAGGGAATGACTACTCCAAAATTATTCAAAATGGAGGAGGTTATGGATTTGATTAACGATCCTTGGATTTTAGAGGAGCTTGAGAAACTAGAATCACTAACAAAAGAGATTCGAGAAAAGTAGAAATTTATTTTTATAATCCAATTCTCAAATCATTTTGTGAATAAGAAAATCATGTTAATTCCTATTATAATTATTATAGGAATTTTTGTTTTAATGTCATTAGATTCCTCTGAAAAAGATGATAATGTTGTATTTCATGTAACATTAGCAGATCCGCAATTATATGAGAATGGAATTTATTCTGATTCATTTTTTATGTCTCAGGGAGATTATTATTTCAGATTTGTTCCTAACGGTAGCAGTCCAGAGACTTTGTCAATTTCATTGAATGGAGTTGAACTTGATTTTCATGAAGATTTCAAATTAAGAAGTACGTTACATGAAACTGGAATTTCTGAATACTATACATGGGAATATCTTGGAGAAAATGAGATAACAGTTCCTGTAAATCTAGATGTGACAATTGTCATAAATCCAAATGGGAATGTAATGGGTTCTGTATCTGTAGATATTCTACAAAATTAAAAGAGGCGTACCCCCTTCATTGCAGAACTTTGAGAGATTCCCTCTCATTCTCAAACGAGCAAAGCGTTTGATTGCCTTTATCGTTCTGCGGGGTTACGCGATTTTAGTCGATAGGAATTATATCCTTCGGCATTAATTACTATAGTAACTTCAACTATTTAAGAGTTAATAGAATTAATTACAAGAAATATGTAGAATTATTGAAATATCTCATTCCTATTTTGATAAAATTGATCTATAAATTACGAATTTTTATCCTAAAACTATTGAGTTTATCAGGTAAGGTTGCACTCGTTACTGGTGGAAGTAGAGGCATTGGTTTTGCTACTGCAAGAGTTTTGTCTGAAAACGGTGCCAATGTAGTTATCATTGGAAAAGACAAAGAACGATTAGAAAAATCATCTTCTGAAATCTCTAATTCAATTGGAGTGGTAGCTGATGTAAGGAAAACCAATGATGTGAAAAATGCGATACAAAAAACTATTGAAAAATTTGGTAGATTAGATATTCTTGTAAACAATGCAGGGGTTTTCCCAAGAATCAAAAAATTACATGAGATTGAAGAGAATGATTGGAATGAAGTTTTGGATGTAAATCTTACAGGACAATTCAGAGTTACAAAAGAAGCAATTCCCTATTTACAGAAAACAGCAGGCTCAATAATTAATATTTCATCAGATGCAGGACTAAAAGCATATCAGGGATTCAATGCTGATGCATATTCTGCAACAAAGGCAGCTTTGATCATACTTACAAAATGTTGGGCTTTAGAGTATTCAAAAGATAAGATCAGGGTAAATTGTATTTGTCCAGGAGTGGTCGATACAGATATGACAAAACCCTTTATCAAAACTCAAAAAGATAGAGATTTCATGGATGCTGAACATCCATTAGGTAGAATGGGCAAACCTGAAGAAGTTGCAAAGGCTGTACTTTATTTTGCATCAGATGATTCAGCATGGACAACCGGAGCAATTTTAGCAGTTGATGGAGGAGAATCTACAAAATAGATTCACATGAATTTAATACCACCTGAATGAACGAATTATCATGAAAGATAGAAAAGCAAAAGCAAAGTTGTTAATATTATTAGGAATTATTTGGATTATCGTATCATTACCACTACCTTGGATCATAAACAATCCATTAGTTTCAGAATCCCAGTTTTTCACGATTTTGGGAATTATTGGAATCATCTCAATTCCATTCATTGCCCTTGGAGTTGTTTGGACTCTAAAGCCAGAACTAACTACTTAGGAATAAATTTTGAAAGAAATACCAATTAAAGATAGGATTCCTGAATTAGATATTGCAATCAAGGCTGCAAATGCAGCTGGAAATGAGATTTTAGAGATTTACAAAGGAGAATTTGAAGAGTTTACCAAAAATGACAACTCTCCAATTACGGAAGCAGATTTAAAAAGTAATGAAATAATCAAAGAAATTCTATCAAAAACAGATCACAAAATTTTGTCGGAAGAAGATAATGATGACCAAACAAGGTTATCTGAAGAAATTATTTGGATAGTAGATCCATTAGATGGGACTTCTGATTTTATTGACAAAACAGGAGAATTTACTGTGATGATTGCACTTGTTAAAAACAAAAAACCAATTATTGGAGTAATTGGTTGGCCAACAGAAAAAACATTATTTGTTGCACAAGAGGGTAAAGGCGCATATAGATATTCAAATCAAGAATGGGAAAGAATCTCAGTAACTAAAACTGGAGATCTTCCTAAATGCCGAACTGTTGGATCAAGACATCACCTATCTGACAAAGAGAAGTTATTTATCAAAAAATTAGGGATTCAAGAATTTACTAGTATTGGAAGTTCATTAAAAGTTGGAAAAATTGCATCAGGTGAAGCAGAAGCATATATCACAACAACTAATAAAATGAAAGAATGGGATTCTGCTGCATCACATTGTATAATTTCTGAGGCTGGAGGAAGAATGACAGATATGTTAGGAAATGAGATTTCATATAACAATAAGCAAGTTTTCCATCAAAACGGAATTCTGGTAACAAATGGGATTATTCATCAAACAATAGTTGATGAATTTAAAAAATTAGAGTAGGTTTCTTGACTTAAGAAATTCCTTTACTTTGTTTGCACTATTCTCAAGTGATTCATTTTCCGTATCAACTATAAGATCGGCTTTTTCTGGAGCTTCATAAGGATCGTCAATTCCTGTAAATCCTTTGATCTCTCCTTTTCTTGCTTTGGCATACATGCCTTTTACGTCTCTTTTCTCGCATTCTTCCAATGAACATTTGACATAGCACTCTGCAAACTGATCACCAGCATCAACAATCTTCCTAGCATTTTCTCTGTTCTCAAGATATGGTGAAACTAAGGATACTGCGCTTGGTACACCGTGTTTTAACAACAATTTTGCCAAATGAGCAACTTTTTTGTTATGTTCATCACGTCCTGCTTTTGAGAAATCTTTTGGAGAAAACCATTCTCTTAGCTCATCTCCATCTAGCATTGCCAAATTTGGGATATCTTTTTGCAAGTCTTTTACGATGGTAGTCTTTCCTGAACATGGAAGACCAGTCATCCAAAGAACAAAAGGTTTCATGAAAAAAATTCACGATTTACCCATAAAGAGTTTACGTTAATTTTTAACCCAAGGTTGATTTTCTAGATACTCAATTTCTTTGATCATATCTTCCATTTTTTTAGAAATTGTCATGACTGATCGAAATTGTTCATACATATCCAATTCTTCCTCTTTTGATAGAACCTCCGCCTCTGCTTTATCAAAAAAATCTTCTTCCTTGTTCATATGATCCATAAGATATACAGAATATGTTTTTAGATATCTTGCAACAGGCTCTCTTGCATCTTCGCCTTCTTTCCATCTTTTCAGATGTTTTTTGATTTGAAGAGCAATTCGTCTAGAAAATTCATGTTCAATTAATAATCCTCTGATCTCTTGTTTCAGGTGATCATATGTTGCAACACATGGAAAGTAAGAGTCTTCTTCTCTAGAGTAATGAATGGAGTCTAAAAATTCTTCAATAATTAATGTAATTTTATCTATATCAGAAAAAGGAATATTTTTCCCACTATAAAGTTCCGAATAGCATTTTATGATAACCTTTTCTAATCTTCTAATTTGTTTATGATCTTCTCGTAATGTTTCAGTACCACTCAAGTAAAAAATTTACGTCATAGTTGATTTAATGTGTATCTAAAATCAACCATTGAGCCTAAAATTATCAACCCAATCTAGTTTAATTTTTATTCAAAGATATGGATTTTCTGTCATAAATGAATCCAATACTTTTGTCTATTTTGAATTTGTTACAAGGTCAAACAACTCAAATTCCAATAGGAAATTTTGATACAGATTTGATTTTTGAAAAAGTAGCCGAATTAAGCAATTCAGTAGGATCTTTAACTACTCCAGACGGTCTAATTGCACCTGCGCATGTCATTTTGCTTGCAGCAGGTATTGTAATTTTTCTCGGAGTTGCTGGAGAAGCATTTTTCAAAAAAACAGGAATTCCTGACGTTGCATTTTTGATGATTCTAGGAGTAATTTTAGGACCTGTTTTAGGATTGATTCAACCTGAAGCTGTAATTCAAGTTGTTCCATATTTTGCAGCTCTTGCATTAATTATCATTATGTTTGATGGTGGATTAAATTTGGATATCAAACACGTGATAAAAACCGCCCATTTTTCACTAACCCTTGCACTTGTTGGTTTTATTTTATCAGTTGCCATTATAGCAATAGCAACGCATTATGCATTAGGTTGGCTTTGGTTAGAAAGCATTCTGCTTGGAGCAATTGTTGGAGGTAGTAGTTCAGCCATTGTTTTTGGATTGGTAAGAAATGTCAAGATTTCTGAAGACACAAAGTCTATGCTTAGTTTTGAGTCTGCATTAACTGATATTTTGGCAACAATAGTTGCATTCATTTTATTTGAGGCAATTCTTGCGGGACAATTTGATCTTCAAACATTAGAGGAAACTTTAGGCAGAGCAGTGGTTGTGGGTTTAGTTTTGGGATTCGGGGTAGGAATTCCTTGGATGTATGTCTCAACAAAGCTTGGAAATGCTCAACATGGCTACATGCTTACATTAGGAATTTTGTTCGTATTGTTTTTCTTGGCAAATTCGTTTGGAGAATCAGGTGCTCTTACAGCTTTGGTATTCGGTTTGATGCTTGGAAACAAGAAATACTTAGCAAGGGTTTTGCGATTCAAGTTACCCAAAATTGAAATGGATGATCCAACTCATAATCAACTCACATTTTTGGTTAGATCATTTTTCTTTGTATTTGTAGGATTAATGGCTAGTTTTGGCCAAATAGAATATGTTGTGTTTGGTATTTTAATTACAGTTGCAGTATTCTTTGGAAGAGGAATTATTGCCAAAATTACATTAACAAAACGATTTTCAAAGTTGGATAAAGCAGTTACAAACTCTATGATCCCAAGAGGATTAGCTGCAGCAGTTCTAGCTACTTATCCTATTACTATGGGTTTACCAAACGCAGAAGCATATCCACAAATCATTTTCTTTATCATATTGTCATCAGTAATAATCACAACAATTGGATTAGGTAGGGCTAAAAATATTCCACCTCCAGAACCGGTTAAAGGTGGATTTGTAAAACCTCCTGAAGATTCTGATGATGCAACAAATAATCAAACAGACAATTCTGAAATTATTGATGAATCAAATGAAGGTGGATTTGTAAAAAAAGTAAATTCTCAAGAGTGATTATAGTTCTAGTGATTCTTTGAGACCTTTGTATCTATTCCTAATTGTTACTTCAGTCACATTTGCAGCTTCTGCAATATCACGTTGAGTTTTATCCTCACCATTTTTAACACAAGATAGGTATAATGCTGCTGCTGCGAGACCCATTGGATCTTTTCCAGCTGAAACTTCATTTTCTTGGGCTTTTTTGAGAACTTTAACTGCATATCTTTTTGTTTTCTCTGCAATTCCAATTCGACTTGCAATTCTAGCAACACATTGAATAGAGTCAGTAACTGGCATTTTCAAATCTAGTTCTTTAACAAGTAATCTGTAACATCTTGCAATATCTTTTCTTTTGATGTTTGCAGCTTGTTCTACATCTTTGAGGTTTCTAGGAGTTTCAGTATCACGACATGCAGCATAAAGTGCAGATGCCATCAAGGCTGAAATTGAACGACCTCTAACAAGACCTTTGTCAAGTGCTTTTCTGTAAATGTAAGCTGCCTTTTCAATAACTGCATCAGAAATTGCAAGTTTGTCCTTTAGTCTATTTAATTCACTAAATGCTTGTCTAAAATTTCTATCAACAGGTTCATGAACTTGACTTCTACTATCCCATGTTCTTAATCTTTCAATGGTGCTTTTCATTGAAGCAGTTAATGGTCTTCCAGATGCATCCTTGTTTACTGGATTGATAATCGTTGCCAGACCCATATCATGCATAGTTAATGAAGTAGGAGCTCCTGCTCTTGCTCTATCTCCATGTTCATCCTGAGTAAAGGATCTCCACTCAGGACCTGCTTCTTGTAATTTTTCAGTAATTACAAAACCACATTTGGAGCAAAACATTTCTCCAGATTCATTATCAGTTACTAATTTTCCCTGTGCACATCTCGGACAGAGTTCTTTTGATTTACTTACCATAATTGATTCTGGAATCCTAGAATTGGTGGTATTTATGAATCAACAAGTTGTTTTCATGAATTTTTGAGGCTAAAATTGCCCAGAATAGTCATAATACAGTTAAAATAATAAAAATCATGAATCGGTTCTGGATTGCACCTTTTCTAGCCGGATTATTCTTTCTAATTCCAAGTATTCATGGGGAAAGTATGATTCAGAATTTTGATGGGGGGATGAGTGTAGAGATTAATTTTCCAGATGAAATTATTGTAGGAAGAGAGGGAATAATCTCAGTATTAGTAAAAAATAATGGATGGGAAGAAAAACAAGATATTTCATTTGAATTCTCATTATCTGAAATTCCGGGATTGATGATTGAGCCAAATAATGTTAGCATAAAGAAACTTGCGGAGGGAGGTTCATATGGAGAAAATGTCAATCTAATTATCACAAAAGATGCTAATCCAGGAATTCATTTTATTAATATAAAATATTCTCAAATTCTAGTTTCAAATAATGAAATACCACAGAAACCTTTCTACCAAGATATTGCAATTCCAATTATAATTAAAGAGGATCCTAATGTAACAATTCACACCAAAATACCTGAATCAATTTTTACAAATGCAGAATTTCCTGTTGATATAGAAATTGTTTCAGAAGATATCGATATTACAGATGTGAAAATCAAAATCATACCACCTTCAGATATTCAATTTAGAGGAGAAACAATGCATGCATTTTCTAAAATTGAAAAAAATAGTCCTGTTGGAATCACATCACGAATAATTACTCCCACTCAAGAAGTAAATACAGAATACAAATTACCATTTGAGATCATTGTAGAATATACTAATGATATTGGAGAACAAAAAGAAGATTCCCAAACTGTTTCAGTAGTTCTAAGACCTAGAACATTTATGGAATTGACAACTGATGGCGGAATTTGGATTGGAGATTTTTTCATCGCACCCTATGTTAGTCTTGGAACAATAATAGGAATTCCAGCAGGTGCAATTATTTCATTATTGGTAAGGAGGAGAACTCCAAAAAAGCCTGCAAGAAGAAAAAAACCCTAAGAATCTAGTTTTTCTCTAATTTTTTGAATGTATTTTTGGCTAAATTCTGTGAATAGTTGGATTTTAGGTTGTGATAATGCCATAGCTCCGGGTCTACTATTTACATGGGCTTCAGCGGCTTGTTGCTGTTCTAAGAGTTTTTCAAGTTCTTCTTTAGAACATGATTCTAATTCTGAAGCTAAAATTGAAAATTCACTTTCTAAGAGATTTTGAGTATCAGGTGTAATTGGAGGTTCTGCACCAATAATTTCTTTTGTCGTGATTTTTCCAAATACTTTTTGATCTAGATAATGCAATAGAAAAAATTAGATTTTAGTATTATAAATTTAATTTGGAAAAAACTCAAAAATGTGTTGCAGTGCAATCATATCTTTTATTTTGAATAGTTTTAGATTTGACTTATGACGTATTGCATTGGTAAATGTAAAGACTACAAAGCACTAAAACCATCACAAATTGGAAGATACGCTGCTGGGCAAAAACGATGTAATTATTGTGAAGTATTTTTAGAATTTGATGGACTTGGCTGTCCTTGTTGCAATAGACAGTTAAGATGTCTTCCTAGAAGTAAAAAAGGAAAAGAAAAATATCTATCTCATCTATTTCTTAAAAACTAATTATTGAACTGAGATTGATTTTTTCTCTGGGGCTTTTGTGGGTTTAGTTTTTGGCAATGTAATATCTAATACACCGTCAATCAATTTTGCTTTAACTTTTGATGCAACTACATTTTCAGAAAGAGGAAGGGTTCTGTAATAAGAAACATGACTGCGCTCTTTGGTAAGATAGTTTTTCTTTTTTTCTTCAGATTCCTCTTTATGTTCTCCTGAAACTTCAAGAGAATTTTCAGTTACATTCAATTTTATTTCATTTTTCTTTATTCCTGGAACGTTCATCTTTACTCGAAATTGGTTTCCTTCGTCGATTACATCACAAGATGCATGTGACATTTTTGGCAGCTGCATGGATGGAAATGAAGCAAAAGCTCTTTCCATATCTTTTCTTAAATTTTCTATGGATTTGTCTATATCAAACCAATTTGAGGTTTGGAATGGGGAAATTCCAGAATTTTTTGCAGGCTTTTTTGTTGCCATGACAAATATGAGGAATGGATTTTAATAAATAGTAAAAATCATTATCGATTTTGAAAATAACATAAGATCTGTTTATAAGAAATCAAAATTAGGAAAGTTATGGCAATACCCTCAGATATTGAAGATTTTGTTGAAAAGCATATCAAGTTAATGATATCTCAAACAGAGTCATATCTGCCTTTCATCAAAGTCGCATTTCCATATTCAAGTAACATAACAGATGGAGTATACAATCTAATTATTGGTAGTGCTCTTTCTGTGTTTGTGAATCAATATGCAATGAGAATGAAAAGTCCTAGCGTAGAGGATTTTTCAGAATTTGGAAAAATTGCACTAAAATATAGAGATCAAATTGATCAGTTTTTCAAATAACTAGGATTGTTCACCTAGAAAATGTACTGAGTCATTT
>Ga0222714_10002476_pt1 | contig 19510 bp, 21 predicted proteins | sample C33_3DmetaG_FD_165048 | JGI IMG/M metagenome (GOLD analysis project Ga0222714, IMG submission 165048) | Estuarine water microbial communities from San Francisco Bay, California, United States - C33_3D | ecosystem: Environmental > Aquatic > Marine > Unclassified | place: USA: California...
CGGCTCCTTGCTCCTCGCCATCGGGTGCGCCATCACCGCGGCCGGCGGCTTCATGGAGTCGTATCCATGGATCGCCGTCGGCCTCGGGGTCGTCGGAGTGGGCCGACCGTTCGTGCTCACGCCGATGAACAGCGCCTGCATCGGCGGGGCCCCACCCGAGGATCACGCCGTGGCCGCGGGGATCGCCTCGGCGGCGAGGTTCCTCGGCGGCTCGATCGGCGTGGCCGTGTGCGGTGCCGTGACCGCCCAGGTGCTCACCCGGACGGGAAGCGTCGGTGAGATCGCCCAGTCGCAGGCCTTCGGATTTGCGATGATTGCCTGCGTCATCGCGGGGCTCATCGGAATGTGGGCCGCGCTGATGATGCCCGGGGGCGCCACCCGCGATCGCGCGCCGGCCCCGCAGGCCGCCCCATCTCACGCGTGACACCGTCTCTCACATCCACTCGGAGGACCCACTGATGTCCCAGGCAGCCCCCACCGTCACGACGATGGCCAAGTCGCTCGAGCTCACCCGCGAGGCAGCCCAGCACGCGATCAAGGACCCCGAGGACCTCAATCATTTCCGGGACAAGATGAACGCCTACCTGCGTTCCGAGGTCGACCCCGAGTTCTTCTCGCACTGGAACGTGATCCCGAGCCCGTTCGTGCTCGACGAGGGCGAGTGCCGTGGGCTGTTCGACCAGGCGATCGCCCTGCATGACGCCGTGGAGTTCGTGCTGGACGCCTACATGGACGGCCAGCCCGAGGTGCGCGCGCTGTACGACCGCTACGACGTGCTGAGCGACGAGTTCGCGAAGTGCGCGGCCACGTGGCAGGGCTGGGGCCGCTACGACTTCCTGCTGTCGGACGGGGCCCGGCCCGTGTTCATCGAGACCAACGCCGCGATGGCCAGCGGCATGCTCCCGATGAACTACCTGAACGAGTACTACCGCCACCACGTGCCCGAGGGCATCGCCCCGGGTGGCGAGCGCGTGGCCCTGCCGTATGACGACTTCTCGCGTGGTGGCGAGGTGGTGCTGCAGCACGGCAGGTCGCTCCACATGAACGACGGCTGCGTGGCCATCCTCATCGACGGCAACAAGAAGTTCCACGAGGCCGGAATGCTCGTGAAGAGCCTCCACCAGGCGGGGTGCGAGAACGCCGTGGTGGCGTCGATGGACGACGTCACCGAGCACGACGGGCGCCTGTGGGTGTACGGCGAGCCGATCGCCCTCGCCTTCATGAAGGTGCGTCTGTTCGGGGCGGTGCACAAGTGGTCGCCGGAGGCCTTCCGCGAGCACGGCTGGTTCTTCGACGCCGTGAAGCGCGGTGAGCTCGTGGCCCTCAACTGCCTTGCTGCCGAGACCCTCGCCGAGGACAAGATCGTGTTCGCGGCCATGCGCCTGCGGTCGATGATGGAGCAGATGGATGACCGCCTGCGGCACGTGGTGGAGCACCACACTGTCCCGACCTACCCGCTCGAGGACGGCCCGATCATCCTCGACGGCCAGGAGGTCGACCTCGTCGAGACCGCACTGGGCGACCAGGGCAACTGGATGTTGAAGCCGCGAAACGACTACCGCGGCAGCGGCGTCACCAGCGGACGCGCGGTATCCGCCGACGACTGGGCGGGCCTGCTGCACAAGGAGATGGGCAAGGGCGACTACCTCCTGCAGGGCAGGGTCGACCATGTCGACCTTCCCGTGGCGCTGCCCGACGGGCGGGGCGCCGAGGTGGTGGGCCACAACCTCGCGGGCGGGGTCTACGTGGCCGCCGCCACGGCGAACGGCATCGTGGCGCGGGCGGGGGCGGGCGAGGTGGTCAACGGCATCACGGGGGCGTGGATGCTCCCCGTGTGGTGCCGCCGGTAGGAGCCCGGCGGCGGCGCAGCGCGGGCTCAGCCCCGGCTGCGTCGCCTCTTGCGCGCCGCGGCCTGCTGCACCAGCCAGTCGCCCGTGACGGAGCTCTCGAGGCATTCGGGGTGCCACTGCACGCCGAGGATGCCCCGGTCCCGGCACGTGATGGCCTCGGGCACGCCGTCGGGGGCGTGCGCGACCACCTCGGTGCCCTCGCCGGGGATCGCGATCATCTGGTGGTGCGCGGAGTTCACCTCGTACATGCCGTCGGGCACCACCTGCGCGCCGCGAACCTCCACCTCGTGCACGATCAGCTCGAGGGACTGGTTCCACGATGAGTGCGGCACCTGATCGAGCGGCGCATCGGCGAGGGCGCCGCCCAGGGACACGTTGATCAGCTGCGCGCCCCGGCAGATGCCCAGCATCGGGATGCCCTTGTCGATGGCGGCGTGCACGAGCCGGAACTCCCGGATATCGCGGGTCATGTCGAGGTCCTCGCCTTGCTCCGGGGCATGGCCGTACCACCGCGGGTCGACGTCCTCCCCGCCGGGCATCAGCAGGCCGTCGATCACCTCTACGGCGTCCTCGGGCTCGAGCCCCTCGGGCAGGAGAATGGGGCTGCCGCCCGATCGATGCACGAAGTCGACGTAGTCCATCGTGATGGCCATCGCGCTGCGTCCCTCGAAAGCGGCAACCCCCGGACGGATGCGCTCGGCGGGTATCTGGCGCATGGATATTCCGATGACCGGCGGCACGGCCCGAGAATAGCGACGTGACGCGGTATCCGGTATACCCCAGCGATGCCTCAGGCTCCCCAACCCGCGCCCGTGCTCTGCATAACCGGCAGCATCGTCACCGGCTGCTTCGTGTCCAGGCTCGTCGAGGTCGAAGCCGGCCTGATCCGCGCGCACGGCGTGGACGTGACCACACTCGAACTCGGGGATCTTGAGCTCCCGGTGTTCCACGAGCGCATCGAGCGCGAGGGCCTGCCCGAGGGCGCCCAAGTGCTGAAGCGACTGCTCACCGCAGCGCGGGTGATCGTGGTGGGTGCCCCGGAGCTGAACGACGGGCCGACGTCGGTGCTCAAGAACGCCATCGACTGGGCGTCACGGCCGGGCCCCGGCGAGAAGCACCGCGGCGAGTCGTTCGCCGGCGCGTCCGCGGTGATCATCTCGGCGTCCAAGCATGCGCACGCAGGCATCCGTGGGGCCGACATGCTGCGGGGCTGCCTCACGTCGCTGGGCGTCACGGTGCTGCCCGACCAGGTGGCGGTGCCCCGCGCACCAGAGGCCTTCGACCACGGGCACCTCGAGGACCCGTACGCACGTGCCGATCTGCAGAGCATGGCCGAGGCCGTGCTCGCCGAGCTCGAGATCCCCCGCAGGGAGACTCATCAAATGACATGGGCCGAGCGAACCGCGTTGGTCCCCGACCGAGGGAGCAGTACCTGATGTCCACCTCCACCCCACCCCGGCTGGCGTCCGCCATGGAGGCCTGGCGCCTTTCAATCGGACCGGGCAACGTCATCGACGACCCGGCGACGCTCGAGCTCACGGGCACCGCCACCTACCCCGTCGACCAGCCGGTGCCGGCGGTGATCCGCCCGTCCACCACCATCGAGGTGTCGCAGTGCCTGCGCATCGCGACCGAGCACGGCATCCACGTCTATCCGATCAGCCGTGGCATGAACTGGGGCTACGGATCCAAGGTTCCGGTGGAGAGCAACTGCGTGGTGATGGATCTCGGCCGGATGGACCAGATCCTCGACTACGACGTCGAGATGGGCACTGTCACCGTGCAGCCGGGAGTCACGTTCCACCAGCTGCAGGACCTGCTCGAGGCCAACGGGTCGAAGCACTTCATGGCGGCCCCCGGCACGAGCCCGCATGCCTCGTGCATCGGCAACGCCCTCGATCGCGGCTGGGGGTTCGGGCCCTACTCGGACCGCTTCGACTACTCGGCGGGCATGGAGGTCGTGCTGCCGGACGGCGAGGTCGTGGAGACCGGCAACGCGAGGTTCCGCGGGTCGCGCAGCGCCCACCTGTTCAAGTGGGGCAACGGGCCGTACGTGGACGGCATCTTCACGCAGTCCAACTTCGGCGTGGTCACCCGCATGACATTCTTCGTGGCAGAGACCCCGCCGATCTTCGCCTCGTACGTCTACAAGATCGCCGGCGATGCCAAATTGCCGGCCCTCATGGACGCGCTGCGTGAGCTGAAGATGCGTCACATCATGCGCACCAACTTCAAGGTGCAGAGCTTCTACCGCCTCTTCATGGAGCGCCAGCAGTTCCCCGCTGATCAGTCCGACTTCCTGCTCTCCCCCGAGGCCACGGCCGAGGCCAAGCAGAAGTGGGGCATCGACGACTGGAACGGGTTCGGGGCCCTCTACTGCTGGTCGGATGCCCAGTACGCCGCCGAGCGCGAGATCGTGGAGCAGGTGCTGCGCCCGCACGTGGATGCCCTGGTATTCCTCGACGCAGACGTCATGGCGCGCAAGGACGCCATCAAGGACGAGGTGCTGGAGGAGACCGGCTTCCACCTCGAGCAGATCCTCGACCGCTTCTGGGTGAATACCCGACTCATCGGCGTGGCGCGCGGCAAGGGGGTGTCGGGCGCCTACTTCCGCAAGAGCAGTCCGGTGCCGGACGAGCTCGACCTCGACCGCGACCGCGTCGGGTTCCTGTGGGTGGATCCCATTCTGCCGCTGCGTGGGACCGACGTGCGGGATGCCGCCGACCTGGCCGCGCAGGTCATGAAGCACCACGGGTTCGAGCCCAACCTCGGGTTCAACTGCGTTACCGAGAGGGCGATCTTCATGACCATCTCGCTGGTGTTCGACCGAGAGCGCGAGGGCGATGACGCCCGCGCCATGCGGTGCGCCAAGGATCTCGCCCAGCGCATGACCGCCGAGGGCTTCACGCTCGGCAGGGTGGCGAACGGCCTCATGAACGTGCTCGACCACGCACAGCCAGCCTCGCTCGACCTGCAGCACCGCATCAAGGAGGCCCTTGACCCGGCGGGGATCCTCTCCCCGGGCCGCTACGAGGTGCCGCCCTCCTTCTGATGCGCTGAGGCGCAGGATGCCCGGGGGCCCGCCGTTCCGGCGCCCCCGGGCACCATCGCCCTCACATCCCGGCTACGGCACCACCTGCACCGGGGCCATCATGCCGTGGTCCTCGTGGAAGAGGATGTGGCAGTGGATGACGAATCGGCCGGTGAAGTTGGTGTACCGCTGGCGGATGACCACCTTGCCCGGTTCCCCGTTCACCATCGGCGGGATCGGCATGGTGTCGCGGTACTCCACGCCCTGCACCGGAACCCCGTTGATCGACACCACCTGGAATGGCTGGATGTGGATGTGGAACGGGTGATACTCGGAGCTGGTGTTCGTGAGCGTCCACTCCTCCACCGTGTTCAGCTTCATCGCCGCGAGGTTCTGGTTGCCCCAGCTGTCGTAGTTCATGTTGTTGATCAGGAACTGCGGAGTGGTGCTGCCGGCCGGCGGCGGTCCCAGCGAGAACTGCACGGTGCGGCTGTTGGCCACCGGGATCCCCCGAAGGTCGGGCATGACCGCCCTCATGCTTGGCAATGACTGCTTCGGCCGAGCCGAGCCGGCGGTGCGAACGGTGAAGAGGTCTTGCTGCTTGATCGCCTGGATTCCCGCGCCCCACGGGATGTTCTGCACCACGAGGTCGCTCGCGGCGTCCTTGCGCACGAGGATCGTGCGGCGGCCCGCGGGAGGCAGGAGCATGTCGTCCACAGGGATCGGCCGGCTGGTGGGATTGCCGTCGGTGGCGATGATCCATGCCTTCATGCCCGCAGGCACCTGGATGCGCAGGAAGTTGTTGGCCTGCAGGTTCGCCATGCGCCAGCGCTGCGTCTCGCCCGGGCGCATGTCCACCACCGGCTGCAACTGCCCGTTCACATGGGTGAGCAGCGGTGCGCTTGAGGGCTGCCCGGGAGCTACCACGACCCCGTTCTCGATCTGGAAGTCCTGGAACACCATGAGCCTGGTGCGGTATTTCGCGAGCGCGCGTTCCTCGGGCGTGTCAGCCTTGATGATGATGGTGCCCGCCATGCCCGCCGCCACCTGATTGGTCACATACATATGCCGGTGCGGGTGATACCAGTACTGCCCCGGAATGTGATCCATCGGGATCGTGTACTTGTTCGTGAAGGTGTTCCCGCTGGGCGAATTGACGAACACGTTGTCGCCCTGGCCCTTCGGCGACACGTGCAGGCCGTGCGTGTGCAGGTTTGTGGGCTGGTTCGGAAGCCTGTTGACGTTGGTGATCTGCAGGGAATCGCCACGCTTGAGCTCAAGCGTGGGCCCCGGCACCATCGAGTTGTAGGCCCAGGTGCCCACGTTCCGGCCCCCGAGCTCCACCACGCTGCTCTTGGCCGTGAAGGTGATCGCCAGGCGCCCGTTCTTCGAGCGCACGACCGGCGGCTCCTTCAGCGCCTGGCCTGTGATGGGCTCGCCGCCGAGCGCGCCCTGGGAGGCGGCCACCGAAAGCCCGATCGCCAGCGTGCCAGCCGCGACCGCCGGGACCACCACCAGTGCGGCGAGGGCGCGCTTCCTCATGCGCCTGCGTGACATTGAGGCCTCCATGGGCGATTACCGCCGGAAAAGTAGCCAAGGCCGCGGCGCACGGCCCACGGGGATCAGCCCCCGGTCTTCACCAGATCGCGCGCGGGCTCAATGCCCCAGCGCGCCGCGACCTCAGCGAGGTCGGGGGCCATCGGCCAGGAGTCGGGCTTGGGCTCACCTGCGTGCCCCGGGGTACCGCCCTTCAGCGCCATGCACCCCCGGTTGTCACCAAGGAGGTCGATCGCGGCGATGTCCTCACCGGTGAGCACGATCTCGGACGGCGTGGTCGCGAGCTCCCGTCGCTGCTCCTCCACCGTCTTGTGATTCGCCCCCGCTTCCTGGATGAAGGTGGGCACCACGCACTGCACGGCCTGCTGCGCGAGGGTCCACTGGGCGGCGAGTTGGAGGGGGGTGAGCCCGTGTCGCTCGGCGACGGGAATGATCTCGGCGAGGCGCCGCCGCCCTTCGGCCACCCAGCCCGAGGGACGGTAGGCGCGGTGGTCACCCGGCATGAGGGCATCCTCGTCAGGCAGGTCTCCGTGGAAGATTCCGCCGTAGTCCACGACGCGCGCCAGCACCTTGACGTGGTGCTTCGCGAGAGCCGGAAGGGCCATCTTCCCCGGCCATGGCTCGAACGGATTGAGGATGATCATCGCCCAGTCCATCTGGTCGCCGTACATCTCGACGCAGCCGATGAGGTCGAGCGTGAACCCGTTGGCGGGGCCCGGGGCCACACCGATCATGCGGGCCAGGCCTTCGGCGCGCAGATCCGTCATGGCCCGCCACACCGTCTCATTGGTGTATCCGGTGCGATCGGGGTTGTGGAGCATCACCAAGTCGACATGGTCGGTGCCGAGGCGATCGAGGCTGGCCTCCAGGGCGCCGAAGAGATAGTCGCGGTAGTCGCCCTCGCCGCGGAGATCGGCATTCGTGAAGCGCGGGAATCCGCTCGACCCCTGCCGTACCCCGTTGACGAAGTCGTGACCAATGGCCGACGCGATGCAGTAGGAGTCGCGCGGCAGCCCGGCGAGAGCGCGCCCGACGATGCGGTCGGCCTCCCCCTCCGCGTAGACATCTGCCGTGACCACCGTGCAGATGTCCGGGCCCGGACGAAGAAGCGCCTCGAGTCGGGCGTCATCCAGGGGCTCGCCGTAGTGCATGACCCGTCCGCCGCTCCACGCCCCTATGGCGGTGTGTCCGATCTCGGCCATGGCGTCATTGTCCCACGTCGCCACGCGCCCGGGCGGGCCGTACGTCCCGGTCAGGGCTGCGCGCTGACCCTGAGTTCCTGGCCGGCAGCGATCACGACATCGCCGTCGCGCAGCTGCCGCCCCCGGCGGTCGTCGGCCTCGCCGTTCACGGTCACGCCGTCGGCGAGGATCGCCTTGACGTCGCCTCCGCCTGCGGCCAGGCCGGCGAGCTTGAGCAACTGCCCGAGGCGGATCATCTCGCCGCGAATGGGAACGTCACGCACGCGCTCACGTTACGGCACGAGCGCGATAGCGTCCGGACAGTGACCCGGGCCCGCTGGATCCTCATCGCGCTCGTATGCGCCTCCATCGTCGCCATCGGCATCGTCGTCGCGGGCGCCACCGGCGGTGCGAGCGAGTTCTGGAGCGGATACGAGGGTGCGCTTGCCCGCGTCAACTCCGAGCAGTGGTGGGCGCTCTGGGTCTTCCCCGGCCTGCTGCTCGCGCTCATCGCCGCGCTCGGCCTGGGCATTCGCACCTCGACGTCGTGGGGTCCTGCGGCGGCGGACTCCGGTCGGCGCTCGGCGTTCCTCTGGGCCGGCGTGGCCGTGCTCGTGCTGTCGGTGTCCGCACCGGTGGCCGTTGTCGCCCAGGGCGGCCTGCTCTCTGCACACATGCTGCAGCACGTTCTCATCGGGGCCCTCGCGCCCCTGCTGATCCTGCTTGCGATCCCCCGGGCACAACGCGGCACCCGCGAGCGCCGGCCCATTCTGGCGATCGTGCTCCACCCCGTGGTGGCCTTCGCGCTCTGGCTCGCCTGCACGATCGCCTGGCTCGTACCCGACATCCACCACGAGGTACTCGTGCGCCCGTGGGTGTGGGTGCTGCAGCAGGTTGCGGTGTTCGGGGCCGGAGTGATCATGTGGGCGCCGGTCACCGATCGCTTCGTCGACCCGCCGGCGTGGTTCCGCACCGGGGCAAAGTGCGTCTACATGATCGGCATCTGGTTCGCCGGCGTGGGCATCGCCAACGTCTACTGGTTCTCGGGCACGCCGTTCTACGAGTCCCACGAGGCGGGGGCCGCGGCCTTCGGGTTCTCGGCCCTGCAGGACCAGGCGAATGCCGGCACGGTCATGATCCTGGCCCACTGCGCCATCACCTTCGGCGCCATCGCGGTGCTCTTCTTCCGCCACGCATCCGAGCGCGGGCTCGAGCAGCGCCTGATCGAAGCGGGCGTGCCGGAGGACGAGGTTCATCGCGCCACCTTCGACGGCGACCTCGTTGCGCTCGCCGGCCGCGAGGGCGTGCCGGTGCACACGCGCACCGGACTCGACTGATGCCCGCGCCGCGCCGCGCGGCGGGGCGCCTCACGGCCCTCGTCGCCGCCGGGCTCGTGGCGATGGGGGCTGGCCGATCGACGGCAGCGCCCATCCCCGTGCGCCCTGTGCCGGGAGAGGCATTCTTCGGCCAGGTGGTGGCCGTCGGGCCCACGGCCGCCGAGCGGGCGACGATCTCGAGCCGAGGGGTGGTGCGTACCGTCCCCGTATCTGCGGGCATCGCCCGCGCCGAGGTGTCGGGCGCCGTCGGGCCCCGGGGGGTCACCGTGGTGATGCGCGACGCAGCGGGCCGCGCGATCGCCCGCCGGAGTACACGGGACGCCTACCTCCTGCCGCGCTCGGGCCGCGTTGCCGTGCCCGGCGATCGACGTGATGCGGCGCTCGAGACCGCCCTCGGACGCATCGCCGCCCGCCACCCCGGCATCAATGCGATCTGGGTGCAGAAGCTCTGGAACGGACGCGCCGCGGGCTACAACGCTGATGCGGAATTCCCGGCGGCGAGCCTCGTGAAGCTGCCCCTCGCCGTGGGAGCGCTGATGCGCATGGGGACGAGGCCATGGCTGCATCCGTCCTGGCCGGACATCGTCGAAGTGCTCCGTCGCAGCGACGACCGGGCGGCGAACCGGGTCGTTGACGCCGTGGGCTCGGGGTGCGGCAGGGGCCCGGATGCGGCGGCGGCAGACGGCCTGCGCCGCCTAGGGGCGCACCAGAGCACGTACCCGGGCTGCTACCTGCTCGAGGACGAGCTGCAGCCACGGCTGCCCGCGGGTGGCGTGGCAAGCACGCCGACGTGGTCCAACCGCCACACGACCGCGCGCGACATGGGTCGGATGCTCTTCGCCCTCCAGGCAGCAGCCGTGCCGACTCCGGCGGGACGCCGCCAGACCGGGGTGGATCCGCTACGCGCGCGCATGGTTCTCGATCTGCTCCTGACCGCCGACCAGGTCGGCGCGAACGCCTCGCTGTTCGCCGGCGGGCTGCCGGCGGGCACGCCAATCGCAGAAAAGAACGGCTGGCGCCAGCACGAGCAGCATGGGGCAGCGATCGCGTACACGCGCCGAGGGCCGGTGATTCTCGTGGTCCTCACCCAGCGCCCGGGCGAAGCCGACCTCGCCGACGCCAGGGCGATCGCGGCCGAGGTGGCCCGTGCCGCGGTGAGGGGCTGAGATGCCGGAGGGGCACACAATTCATCGGGCGGCGCGCAAGCAGCGGGAGGTCCTCGCAGGCGACGCGGTTGAGGCCTCGTCGCCGCAGGGCAGGTTCGCCGATGGTGCTGCCTTGCTTGATGGTCGCGTGCTCCATGACATCGAGGCGTACGGCAAGCACCTCTTCTACCGATTCGACGAGGGCCTTCTCCTCCACGTGCACCTCGGCCTTTTCGGGCGCTTCTTCACCCACAAGGGGGATGTGCCGCCGCCGCGTGGGGCGATCCGTCTACGGCTCGTCGGACGCGACGCAGCAGTCGACCTGCGCGGGCCGACGGCCTGCGAGGTCATGGACGTCGACGACGAGTCGCGGTTGCTCGCGCGCCTCGGCCCCGATCCCCTGCGCGCCGACGCGGAGCCGGACCGGGCATGGGATCGCATCTCCCGCAGCAAGCGCGAGATCGGGGCCCTTGTGATGGACCAGTCGGTGATGGCAGGCGTGGGCAACGTCTACCGCGCAGAGGCCCTCCACGTGCTGGGCATCCACCCGTCACGGGAGGGGCGTTCGCTCAACCGCGGGGAGTTCGACGCCCTGTGGGCCACCGTGTGCCGCATGCTCGCTGATGGCGAGCGTGCCGGGCGCATCGTCACCGTTTCCGCCGAGGATGCCGGCGTGCCGCGCTCGCGGATCCCGCGCGGGGAGCGCACCTACGTGTATCACCAGTCCTCATGCCGTTCCTGCGGCGGACCCGTGACCTCATGGGACCTCGCCGGCAGGCGCTCATGGGCGTGCGAGGCCTGCCAGGGGTAGGCAGGACTCCCCCGCGCCCGCTGCGAACATCACCGGGAACAAGTCGTCAAAGGAAGGAAACCGCTTCATGGGAACGGGCTCAGCGGAGGATCTGCGGCAGTCTGCCAACGGCATGATGTGGGCCGGGATTCTCGCGATCATCATCGGCATCATCGCGATCGCCGTACCTCAGGTGGCATCGGTCAGCATCGCCATCCTCGTCGGCATCCTCGTGATCGTTCTTGCGGTCGCATGGCTGTTCGCAGCAGTTGGAAGCGGTGCCAGCGGTGGATGGAAGGTGATCGGCATCATCCTTTCCGTCCTGCTGCTCATCGGCGGGCTCTGGATCCTCTTCAACCCGATCGAAGCCACGGTGGGGCTCACCGCCGTGATCGCCATCGTGTTCATAGTGATGGGCGTCGTGCGGGTGGTCGCTGCCATCGGCGACACGGGCGCCGAAGGTCGTGGACTGCTCGCATTCGGTGGCGTCCTCGCCATCATCATCGGCATCCTCATCGCCGCGGACTGGCCGAGCTCGGCCGCGTGGGCCATTGGCCTGCTCGTGGGCATCCAGTTCCTCTTCGATGGCCTTGGCCTCGTGCTGATGTCGTCGGCAGCCAAGCGGGCGATCGGTCGCTGAACGGAATCGCCCCGCCGATGCCCTCCCGGGCGCCGGCGGGGCGATTCCTGAAATTTGGGATTTCCTTACACCGGCGGCGGCGCGGGCTGCTTTCATGTGCAAGCAATCGCTGCATTCCCGGTTCCACCACGTACAGACGTCGGAGAGCAATGGCCGTCACCGTTCAGAATCCCCCGGTCACCGCGCCGGAGGCGCTTGCACTTCTTGGGGCATGCTCTGAGCAGACCAGCACCGGTCGGCGCAACCGGGCCCTCATCGCGCTGCTGTGGCGCTCAGGGCTACGGCCCGGTGAGGCGCTCGCCACCACCGCCACCGATATCGACCTGGACGCTCGCTCTCTGGCCGTGGGCGACCGGGTAGCGGGAATCGACGACCTGGCTGCCACCGAGATCGAGCGCTGGCTCGACCGCCGCGCAGAGGCCGGCCTCGCAGAGGATGGCCCATTCATCTCCACCCTGCAGGGCAAGCCGCTGAGCCAGGCATACGTGCGTGAGCTGCTTCCCCGCCTGGCGGCCAAGGCCGGCCTGGATGGCCGCGTCCACGCCATGGGGCTGCGGTACGCCTGCGCGGCCGAGATGGCGGGCGAGGGCATCGCGACTGAGGTGATCGAATCGCAGCTCGGCATCAGGCCACAGTCGTCTGTGGCCCGTTACCTGCCGATTCCCGATGACGCCGACGTCATCGCCGCGATGACCGCGCGGCCCATCCCCCGCCCCTGACGCCACCCGTGCGCGTCCGGATCGCCACATCCGGTCCGGACGCGCGCATGGCCGAACGCATCCTGGGCAACCGGGGCCACACCGTGGTCTCGGATCCGTCCGCCCCGGTCGACCTGCTCGTGGTGGACGAATGGACGTCAGAGACCGATGGCTCGGTGTCGGTGGCGCGAGCGGAGGGGGTCACGGTCACCGTGTTGGCGGAGATGATCCTCGATGGGCTCCCCCATCCGGTCGTCGGGGTGACGGGAACCGCGGGGAAGACCTCCACCTGCCGGGCACTCGAGGCCATCCTGCGCGAGTCTGGACGGCCCGTGGCCATCTCCACCACGGCGCGCTCCGGCAATGCATGGCCCGATCACTCGCTCGCAGATCAGCTCGGGACCGCCGCCCAGGGCACCGTGGTGATCGCGGAGCTCACCTCCACGCACCTGTGCCACATGTCGAACGTGCACCCCGATGTGGCGGTGGTCACGAAAATCCGCCCGGACCACGTGGAGCTCCACGGCGGCGTCCACGCCTACGTGGCGGCCAAGCGCCGCCTGGTGGCCCAGCTTGACGCCGACGATCGCGTGGTGCTCCCCACCGATGATCCCGAGACCATCCGACTCCTCGGCACCGTCCGGGCGGAGCCCTGGGGCTTTGGCACCCTGGCCACGGGGCCCGGGGCCTACGCGGTGGATGGCGGCGCGCTGCTCATGAGCCCGCGGGGCGCCCTTCGCGTGCCGAGCGCGCTCGAAGGGCCGCTCCTGCGGTCCGGTCTGGCCGCGGCGTCCGCTGCGCTCGCCCTCGGCATCGACCCCGACGAGATCGCCGAGGGCCTGCGCAGTCTCCGCCCGTTCGGGCACAGGCAGGCCGCGAGAAGCGGACCCCGCGACATCACGATCGTCGACGACACCATGGCGGCGACGCCGGTGAAGGTGCGGGCTGCCCTGGAGCAGTTCGGCGGCCCCGGCCTGGTCCTCGTGCTCGGAGGCGATGACGCGCTGGCGGGCGCCGCCGTACATGCCTCACCCGAGGAGGAGGCGATGCTCGCCGAGACCCTGGCCCTGGCGCGCGAGCGCGCCAGGGCGATCGTGGCATTCGGGCCCGCGCGCGGCAGGATCCTCCCCCACCTCGCCGTTGACGTGGAAGCCGACGACATCGCGGATGCGATCTCGCGGGCGGTCGATGCATGCCCCGACCACGGCACGGTGCTCGTGAGCCCGATGTTTCCCCTCACGCCCGCGGAGCGCGAGGTGGCGGCCGGCCCGCCCTAGGTTGGCGACAGCCGCGTGCGCCCCGGCTGGCGCAGGCGCACCATCTGACCGCCGTTCTCGCGGTACTGCCCCACCCATGCGAGCGGCGGCGAATACGAGTGCACCGAGATGGCAGGGTCGCCCTCGAAGTGCTCCACCCGGTGGATGTACCCGAACGGCCCTTCCTGGGTCTCTCCGGGGCGGATCACGTGGCTGGTATCCGGTTGGTACACGTGCATGTGGTGTTCACGGATGGCGCCATCCGCCACGCAGATGCCCACCTCGGAGATGTCGTGGTCATGGAAGCCGGTCTCCTGCCCCGGCAGCCACGAGAGCACCCAGATGTCCACGTAGTCGTTCTCGAATACCAGGCGGTAGTCGCGGTACTCCTCGCACACGGCCACGTAGTCGCGCCACAGCCCGCTCTCGACGATGCGCCTGCTGATGTCAGCGAGCGCGGGTGCATGGAGCTGGGAATCGATGTCAGCGAGAAAGCCCAGTCCATCGGGGAGATCGGGGAACGGCCACTTTGGCTCGGGGATTGGCCAGGACGGGCGCGGGCGGGAGGCGGTTGACACGGTGGACTCCTGTGTGGCTGCCGTTACGCGACATTACGCCCCGCGCGGCCGGGGGCCTGCCGCGTCCGGTACCCCCCATTCCCGAATGTGAGGGCGACTACGTTTTCGGACCGTGACCGCCGCGCCCGCGATCAACGCGCTCGTGCCCTTCGCGACCCGCCTCGGGGACGACGGCCTCGTGCATGTACGTGCATGGAACACCCCTGCGGGGCCCGCGGCGATCCTCGCCGAGCTCGACTGGGCGGTTCTCGTGCAGGATCCCACCGACGCCTACTACGGCCCGGGCCTCCTCACGTACCCCGGTTATGCGCTGCCGGCGGCGCGCGCGGTGATCGCTGCGGGGGGCATCGTGGATCCCCTCCTGGTGGTTCGCCTCCCTGATCCCCCGGGGGAACGCCTGGTGCGGGTGACCGACCCCGACGACCCCTTCGGCTGGCCGGACATCTCGACCGAGGACCTCGCCCACCTCATGCCCGGGGCTGATGTCTCTGCACCGCCCCCCGGGGCCTACATCAGGCGCGTCGTCGAGGCCTGGGCAGCCACGGGGGCGCTGCCCGGCTGACCCGCCGCGGGGGAGCGCTCAGCGCCCGCGGATGCGACCGACGGCATCGGCGTCGTCGGCTTCTATCTGACGCGCGGCCGTCACGATGTCCACCCGGTCATTCCAGGGCACGGCGATGAGCCCGGCTTCATCGACGTACAGCCAGTCCCCGGGGGCGACTGTCACCCCGCCGAAGGTCACGATGCCTCCGACCTCAATCACCTGCAGCAGGTCACCGCTCGCCCGGGGCGTCTCGCCAAGGGCCCACACGCCGGCCCTGTAGCCGGCGGCCTCGGCCCGGTCGCGGATCGCCCCCCAGGCCACGATGCCGGTCGCTCCGAGCTCCTCGAGGGCAGCCAGCTTCTTTCCCCCGGCCACGGCCTCGCCCGGGGCATCAGGGGCGGCGATCACCACCACGGCGCCATCTGGCACCTCGGCCAGGGCGCGCTGCGCGGCTGCGGTGAGCTCGTGATCGGGGAGGTCGTCTCGGCGCGGACCGAAGCGGATGGTGGCCGCAGGGCCTGCCGTCACCTGCCCCGAGCGGGCGGGCACGAGGCCTACCGCGTGGCACCGGTGCGCATGGCGGCGCGCCATGGCATCGCAGAGGGATGCGCTTGTGACGCCCTGCGTAAGGTCATCCGCGCTGGTGGAACCCATGCCGTCTCCTGGGGCCGTGTGGGAGGATGCGTCGCCCAGCGACCCAGGAGCCCCGATGCAGTCCGAGACCCATTTCCTCCTGATGTACGAGTACGTCGAGGACATCCTCGAACGCCGCGCACCCTACCGGGATGCGCATCTGGCGAACCTCCAGCGCCTCAAGGACGAGGGGCGCGTGCTGATGGCGGGGGCGCTCGGCGACCCGGTCACCGGCGCCGCGATCGTCTTCGCGCCGTGCTCCGCGGAGGAGGTGGGTGAGTACGTGCTCCGCGACCCCTACTACGAGGCGGGGCTCGTCACCGACTGGCGCGCCGTTCCCTGGAACGTGGTGATCTAGGCCGCTGGACCCAGGCGCTCGCCGTACGCGTCGCGGTAGATCGGCCACGCCGCGAGGACGTCGGTCACGTACTTCCGCGTCTCCTCGAACGGGACGTCCTCCGGAACGCGCAGCTCCGTGCCTTTGTCTGCGGCCGATGCCCGCCACTTGCGCACGTTGTCGGGCCCGGCGTTGTACGCAGCGAGGGCGGCAGGAACCGAGCCGTCATGCATGTCGATCAGGTAGCGGAGGTACCACGACCCGAAGCTGATGTTCACCTCGGGATCGCGCAGGTCGCGGGCGTTACCGGGAGGTGGATCGTCCTGGGTGGCGATGAAGCGGGCCGTGGACGGCAGCACCTGCATGAGGCCAACGGCCCCCTTGCGTGATTCCGCGGTCGGGTCGAAGTCGCTCTCGCGCCAGATGACCGATGCGACGAGGGCCGGGTCGAGCCCGTTCAGGCGGGCATCGCGGTTAATGGCCGCGTCGTACTCGAGGGGATGCAGCCAGCGGGCATACCACGCCGGCTTTGACTGATGGATCGAGAGCCCGACCGCAACCAGCGCCGCGATCACAAGGAGGAACACCAATACCCGCCGTCCCCGGGCGCGACGCCTGCGACGCGCCATCAGGGGCCTGCAGGCGCGTAGCGGTGGATCACCGACTCCACCCAGGCGCGGAGGTCGTCGACGGAGCCGTCATTGACGTACGCCATGTCAGCGCCGGCCACCTTGTCGGCTTCAGGCAGCTGCCGGGCGCTGCGCTCCTGGAAGTCCTGCCCGCGCTCCTCCACCCGCCTGCGACGCCCGTCGTCGGGGGCCGTCACCACAAGGACCGCGTCGAAGCGGTCGACGAGGCCGGCCTCGAACAGCATCGGCACCTCGCATACGAGGACAGGTGGCGCAGGGTCGGCTGCGCGCTGCTCCGCCACCCACGCCTCCCGGGCAATCCCGATGCGTGGATAGAGCAGGTCCTCGAGAAACGCGAGGCCATCCCCGGAGAATGCGGCCTCGCCGAGCACCGTGCGATCCACCGAGCCATCCTGCGCGAGCACGCCGTCCCCGAAGCGCCCGCGAACAGCGGACACCACGTCAGGGTCTGCGTAGAGGCGGTGCACGACGTCGTCCGACGACAGCACCGCGGCGCCCCGCGCGGCAAACGCGCGGAGCGCCTCGGACTTGCCCGAGCCGATCCCCCCGGTCAGGCCGAGGCAGGGCGGCCCGGGCGCGGTCCGGTCAGGCCTCGTGCTCGCCGTCTGCCGCCTCGACAGCCTCGGCCACGGCCTCGTCGGCCGCCTCGGCGACGGTGTCTGCGCCGGCCTCATCCGCGAGGGCCTCCGTGATCACCTCGGCCTCCTCGATGACGGCGGGCTCGTCGTACGAGACCGAGGCCACCTCGACGTAGTCACCCTCGGGGGCCGGGGTGACGCGCTTCAGCGACAGCGACAGGCGCCGGCGCTCGGGGTCGATCTCGATGATGCGCACCTCGAGCTCATCGCCCTGGTTCACGACCTCGCGCGGGTTCTCGACGTGGTGCTCTGCCAGCTCCGAGATGTGCACCAGGCCCTCGACGCCTGCGTGGATCTCCACGAACGCGCCGAAGGTGACCACCTTGGTGACCTTGCCGGGGACGATGTCGTTGATCTGGTACGTCTCGATGACGCTCTGCCAGGGGTCTGCCTGGGTCTGCTTGAGGCCCAGGGAGATGCGCTGGCGGTCGCGGTCGATGTCGAGCACCTTCACGGTGACCTGCTCGCCGACGTTCAGCACCTCGGACGGGTGGTTCACGTGGCTCCAGGAAAGCTCGGAGATGTGGATGAGGCCGTCGATGCCGTCGAGGTCCACGAACGCACCGAAGTCGACGATATTCGAGATGACGCCCTCCACGACCTTGCCGGGCTCCAGCTCGTCGAGGATGCGCTGACGCACCTCACGGCGCTCGTGCTCCAGCACGGCGCGACGGGAGAGCACGACGTTGTTGCGGCTGCGGTTGAGCTCGATCACCTTGCACTCGAGCTTCTGGCCCATGAACTCGTCGAGGTCCTGCACCCGGCGGATGTCCACCAGCGATGCCGGGAGGAACCCACGCACGCCGAGGTCGAGGATGAGGCCGCCCTTGACCACCTCGATCACGGTTCCCTCGACGGTCTCTCCGGCGGTCGAGGCCGCCTCGATGCGCTTCCACGCCTTCTCGAACCGAGCGCGCTTCTTGGAGAGGATCAGGCGACCGTCCTGGTCCTCCTTCTGCATCACAAGGGCGTCGATCATCTCGCCCAGCTGCACCTCATCGGCGACGTTCACCGACTTGCGGATCGACAGCTCATTGAGCGGGATGACGCCCTCGCTCTTGTAGCCGATGTCGACGAGGATCTCGTCCTTGTCGATGCGGACCACGCGCCCGCTCACCACGTCGCCCTCGCCGAACTCGGGGATCGTGATGTCGTAGTTGGGAACCTGCTTGCCGTCGACCTCGATGTACTCGGGGCCCTCCAGCACGAAGACCGGGGCATCCGGGTCGATGCTGATCACGTCGTCGGTGGTGCTCATCGTCTGTGTGGTTGTCCTTGCTGGGCCGGATGCGCTCGCGAACGGGGCACCCGGGGTCGGGTTGCGGAACGTCGCAATGTAGTGGAAATCAGGGGCCGAGCAGAACCCGTCGGGCCCACGTGATGCGCACGAGCTGGCGGGCGCCGTCGTGCTCGTCCGCGCAGGCCATCTCGCGCAGCACGCCGAATGCCGCCTCGATCACCTCGGGCCGGGCCTCCGGATGCACCTCGAGCACGCGATACGGGTCGAGCCCCGGCTCGGGCGGCCCCGGCTCGGGCCCCGCCGGGCTCACGCCTTGGCCTTCAGCCAGGTGGGTCCCACCCCCACCTCCACGGCGAGGGGCGGTTCGAGGTCGTATGCACCCGTCATGGCATCCACCACGATTGCGCGCACGGCCTCCACGGACTCCGGCGGGCATTCGATCAGCAACTCGTCGTGGATCTGCAGCACCATGCGGGCCCCCGTGCCGGACTCGGCGATGGCGCGGTGCGCCCGGATCATCGCGATCTTGATGATGTCGGCCGCCGACCCCTGGATCACGGTGTTCACCGCAAGCCGCTCGCCCAGTTGGCGCTGCTGCTGCGTGCGGGCGGTGAGCTCGGGGATCGCACGGCGCCTTCCAAGGAGCGTGGTGACGTACCCCTCGTCGGTCGCCTGCGCGATCGTGGACGCCACGAAGGCCCCCACTCTGGGGTAGCGGGCGAGGTACGTCTCGATGTACTCGCGTGCGTCCGATCGCGGGATCCCAAGCTGCTCGGCCAGGCCGAAGTCGGAGATGCCGTAGATGATCCCGAAGTTGACGGCCTTGGCCCTGTCGCGCACGTCGCGGTCCATCCCATCGAGGGGCACCCCGAACACCTCGGACGCCGTGGCGGCGTGCACGTCGCGCCCCTCGGCGAAGGCGTCACGCAGCGCAGGCTCCCCCGAGCAGTGGGCGAGGATGCGCAGCTCCACCTGCGAGTAGTCGCAGCTCATGAGCGTGAAGCCCTCGCCGGCCACGAAGGCATCGCGTATCTCACGACCGGCCTCGGTGCGCACCGGGATGTTCTGCAGATTGGGGTTCGTGGACGACAGGCGCCCGGTCTCGGCGACGGTCTGGTTGAACGTGGTGTGGATACGTCCGTCGGCGGGGTCCACCAAGCCGGGCAGCGGGGCGAGGTAGGTGCCCTCGAGCTTCACCAGCTCCCGGTAGCGCACGATCAGGGGGATGATCGGGTGCGCGGCCTCGAGCGAGCGCAGCACCCGACGGTCGGTGGAGTAGCCGGTCTTGCCCTTGCGCCCCGCGGGCAGGCCGAGGCGCTCGAACAGGACCTCGGCCAGCTGCTTCGGCGAGTCGATCGTGAAGGGCCCGCCCGCGAGGTCGTGGATGCGCACGGTGAGGTCCGCG
>Ga0222714_10002477_pt1 | contig 19504 bp, 16 predicted proteins | sample C33_3DmetaG_FD_165048 | JGI IMG/M metagenome (GOLD analysis project Ga0222714, IMG submission 165048) | Estuarine water microbial communities from San Francisco Bay, California, United States - C33_3D | ecosystem: Environmental > Aquatic > Marine > Unclassified | place: USA: California...
TGTCTGAGGATTGGTCAGCCATACTGGCGAATGATTCCTGCATGCTGGCAATTTGATCTTGAGCGAGCTGGTCACGAGCCCCTTCTAGCTGCCGCTGTGCTTCTTCAGCAGCGCGTTGAAGTTCATTAGAGCCAGGATTATTGGCCATAGCTTGCTCAGTTTCATTCATCGCCCGAATGGCGCTTTCGAGACGCTGTTGTAATTCATTTTGAGACGTTTGTTGACCTTGCTGCCCCTGTTGTTGGCCTTGCTGATCTTGCGGTTGTCCCTGGCCTGCTTGACCGGGTTGTCCCTGCTGACCCTGTTGCTGGTTATTCGCTTGTTGTTGTCCTCGTTGCCCGAGTTGCTGTTGTTGCAATTGCTCTAATTGTTCTTGTAACTGCTCAGCTTCACGGCGCAACATTTCCTGCTGATATTTTTGTGCATCAGTCAACTGTTGCTGGTTACGCATGTTGTTTGCTAATTGTTCCTGACGTCTTGCAAGCTCATCAAGTTGAGCCATGATGTCTTCAACCTGCTCCTGTTGGGCTTGCGGAGATGCACTTTCACCAGTTTCATACTGGTTTTGTTCCATGTCCATTTCCAGTTCGAACATTTCAGCCAGATCCTGGCTGGCACGACTGCCGCCACCGCCGCCACCCCCTTGTTGCTGACCTACTTGCATATCGTTAAATACGGCCTCAGCTTGCAATAAATGTTGCAGAGCTTCCTGAGCCGGTTGAATAGCGTCTTGTAGTTCTACGGCAGCCAGGCGCTCAGAACTTGGGAACATTGCCTGAATAGCGAGGCTCATACTATCAACAAAACGTTCAATATCTTCGTCTTGCTGATTAAGTTGCCTAGCGCGGGCGCGATCAGTTAAGGTTTGGGCCTGTTCGGCAAGCGTTAATTGCAACTCTGATAAGAGAGTAGAGTTAATTTCGACTTGACCATTATTGCCTTCTGATTGTTCACGTATCAGGTTCCAGGTTGAAACTACAATTTGACGTTGGCGCTGGGAAATTTCATCAGTTGGTCCCCCGCCACCGCCACCGCCGCCACCACCAGAAAGTTGTGACTGGGTATAGCGTCGGTTGTATGCCTGAATCTGAATGAAATACATATCTGTTTGTACCGCCTGAGAGCGATCAGATGCTTCTGCATAATAAGAAATCAGATCACCTGGCTTAAGTGGTATTTCGTCGAAGGCAGGCCCGGTATCCTGACTGGCTAACTCTTCATCTGGATCAATCTCAATAGAGTTGCTTACACCTTCTTGCACCGGCAGCAGGGAATCCTCTAGTACGATGTCAAAAGCGCCAAGTTCCAATTGTGGTGCGGCCGCTGTGCGGGTCTGAACAGTGCGCATGTCTTCCAGCATAAAAATATGATCCACGGATAATTCATCAGAGGGCTCATACAAGTCTACTTCCTGCCAGTCTCCGCCATTAATAGAATATTTGATCAGCAAAGATTCAAGCCCGTAATCATCACTGGCTTCAACGCGTGCCAGTACCTCTTCTATATTGGTAGCATTCCAATCCTGGCCGGGGCGCACGAGCTCAATTTCTGGAGAACCATCTTCGGCAAGGCTGATAAAGTAATCATCGCTTAAGCGGACTTGTTCACCGCCCACTATAGCGGCAATGTAATACTGGCCTTCTTCAAGAATAGTAAATTCAGTGAAGGCTTCAAGCCCATTAATGACCAATTCCTGAGCGGCATTGTTCAAAATTAACTCGCCTGCGGGTAAAGGGCCTGAAGTGGTGATGTTAAGACCTATGCGGGTTTCTGGTAAGGCTTCTATATCACCACGATTAGAGGTTTCAGCTTCTCGCTCAGTCCAGTCTGGGAAGAAATAGGTTAATTCCAGATTTTCAATTGACGGTAAATCAACAACCTGTACAGTAAAATCAGGGCTACGCAAACCAGTAGTCGAGACATAGTATTCCATCTCTTCTTGTAATGAGAACAAGGTAAATTCAAAGCCATTCATGGTTCGAACTAAAGGTACTTCCTGCCAATCTTCACCGTCATTGCGTACATGCAAAGTAGCCTCATCAGGATCGAAGCCTTCTACTTGTGCATTAATTCTCAAGTTAGCTCCACGACGCACACTTTCATCGCCAGGTAAAACGGTAATAGATTGAGGCGGGACAAAACTATCACTGGCCCAGCCAGCCAGGAAATTTTGCAGACTGTATGAAAACAAGCCTGCGCCAGCTGCCATATAGATTAGAACGGCAAGCATCGCTGTTGCTGCAAGGCCAGCTATCTGCATGTCCTTATTCTTAATCTGTTCGGCAGCAGGATAAGACTCGCTGAGTTTTAACGCGTCTTCAGCCAGTAGTTCACGAAAGGGGTTGTTTTGTTCCATTTGAACATAAGTTTCTATGCGACCTTTAAACCCTACGCCATCAGTTTTTGCGCTGCGAGTTTCGATATATTTGCTGATATTGCTTTGAATTCTTTTTAATGGCTCGAGTATGCCTTTGAGCACTACGGCAGCCAATGCCAGAATCAGCAAGAGACGAAATGAAATTACAGTTGAGCTGGCATACCCGTTCTCAAGTGAGAACCATGCGGCAATCAAGGATACCCCCAGGATGACAGCAGCGATTGCAGCGGCTCCTTGCAGGATGACTAATTTTTTTAAACGCTGACGAAATTCCGCCAGGTAGACTTCGAGCTTTTCAGTGGCTTTCATATCTAAGCATTCCCTGTATTGAACCGCAGATAGCGATTGCCCAATAAGGACTCGGTAAGGACTATTAGAGCAAGTAAAATCAATAATACACGCCAAATCTCAATAGCAACAGGTTCTTCTTCAACACTGCTGACAGCAACACCATCTATTAATTCTAGATTCCCGGCACTTCCAGACACCATGGTTTCCCAGTTTTGCAAAGCCTGTGTGCTCATAAGGCTGAGATCAGACTCGCGGGCATCCGGATTGACCGCAACCAATACGTCGCGGCCCAGAGTGACTATTCTGTAATAACCGGTTTCAGTTAATTGTATATTCTGTGCCTGTGTTGTATCTGCCAGGGATAGCAAGCGCTCCCCTGAAGGATTGTAAACCTGACCAGAGTTGCCGCCATTTTGTCCAAGCGGTAGAAAGCTGTTGACAGTTTGTTCTTTGACCAATAATTCTTCATTAGATAAATGCCTGGCCGCTTCAGCAATAAAGCTGACGAATACGGGTTTCACAGGTAAATCGCTCCAGGTGTTATTTAAATTAGTATTCAATAGAAGGAAGCGACCAAGGCCTATGTTACGTTCTAACAGGAAAGGAATATTGCCAGTTAAGTTAATCAGGATATTACTATTATCATCTGCCTCGATGGGCAGCACTCTAGAAATAGCTAGGTTATTCCAGCCTACTGTGCCATTCAGGACCGGGTGAGAAGTATTCACACGCTGGACCTTATAGCTGGTGTTTCGATTAAAGGTAAGCCCGCCACCAATAGTCTGTCCGCCTACTGGGATAGAGGTCTGGCCCAGGGAGAGCTCACCAACAGCGGCCAGTATTGAGCCGCCGCCATCAACATAAGCTTGCAGATTTTGAGCCAGGGAATCATTAATTGCCCCAATGTCTTCAATGACTATCCACGGATACCGTTGCAAAATTCTGGGATCAAAGTCATTGATGTTTTTCAGTTCAACCTGATAGCCACGGGGCGCAGTTTCCAGAGCTGTTGTAATGTAAGTAACGGCCAATGATTCGGGATCAGCACTTAAAAGAATAACCGGGACAGGTGGCGAATTATCAAAAACAGTATGCCGAGTATCGTCCTCAGGCAAACTATCATTTGGTGAAGCGCTAACATCCAGACGGTTATCGCCTTCTTCAAATACCACATTTTCAAAAGTAAGGTAGTTGATCCCGTCAGCCGGTGCTGCGAATGTTTGTGTAAGGCTTTGCTGAGTAACATCATTGATGGCTAAAGTGACGGTTTTTTCAGCACTTTGTTCAGAAGCGGTATTATTTTTCAAACCAACACGGACAGTATCAAGCGCTGTAATTTCAACTGAAACAACTGACCAGTTGGGTACATCTTCAGTCTTTACCTGATGAATACTGAGGCTAACGGGGCGACCATTAATAAGGTCCGGGACCATGTCGGCAAAACGAATCGCCTGACCACTTTGCTGATAATCACTAATAAAATGAATAATAAAATTAGCCTGACTACTGGTTATCAAACTATTCAGCGCTGTCACCATAGCGCCGATATCCAGACGCCCATTATCAGGCTCAAGATCATTGAGGCTGCCACGAATTATTGCAGGATCCGCCGTTAAAGCGCTGATGGTTTCAACAGTGCCGCTAGCCGTATAAAGACTGGCAATATCATCTGCCCCCATGTCATCAGCCAGCCCTTGAGCGATGCGGACGGCCTGATCAAAGCTGTCACCTTCGCGCATTGAAAAAGAGCTATCAAGAACAATGACATGATGGGTTGTATCTTCAGTGGCTGCGGCTTCAGGTGTAACAAAGAATACGGGCTTAGTGAAGGCGAGCACTAGTAAAACCAGAAAGAGTATGCGCAGAGCCATCAGTAAGAGATATTTTAATTTTCGTTGAATATGAATACGTTGCTTACTTTGTTCCATAAACATGATCGAGCTAAACTTTTCTCTTTCAGTGGCATTAGTTTGCAAACGATGCAGCCAAACAGGTAGCGCAATGCCAACAAGAGCAAATAAAAATAGCGGGCTTAGCAGAGACATCAGGCGCGTTTCTCCCTAAAAGTCAGGTAAGAATGCAGGGCACGATCAAGGGGCTCATTTGTTTTCAGCAAGATATGATCGGCATTCATGCCCTGAGCGGTTTTTTCGATTGCTGCAATATGAGCTTTAATTTTTTGCGGGTAATCCTCTTTCATAAACACAGGAGATACTTCAATCGATTCACCTGATTCCATGTCTTCATACAAGGTTGACTCTTTAATGTTTGGATTAAGCTCTTCCGGATCCATTAAATGAAACATGATGACATCCTGGCCATGCAGAGCCAGAGGGCGGACATTTTCCATCAAGGCTTCAGGGTCGCAATAAAAATCTGAAATCACAGCAACTAATCCACGCTTCTTCACATGTTCTCGAAAACGTGTGAAGGGTTTATGCAGCGCTGTGCCTTCAATTGCTTCGGCGTTGTCGAGCGTATGGATAACGCCCTGAAGGGTTCCACTTTTCGATGTCGGCGGGCGATATTGCACAACTTCACTGTTAAAAATCATCGCGCCAATTGCATCATGCTGGCGTGAAGCCAGATAAGCCAGACTCGCTGCCAGGTATTTACCGTATTGTAATTTTGAGTGCGTCCTACCAAAGCCCATCGAAGCAGAGGTATCCAACAGCAGCATTAAATGACTATTGGTTTCACCTTTAAATAGTTTGATAAAGGTCTTGTCGGTTCGAGAATAGACATTCCAGTCGATATGGCGAGGATCATCACCTTCTGTATAAGGGCGATATTCAACAAACTCCTGGCTAAAACCATATTTTGGAGAGCGATGCAGCCCCATGACAAAGCCTTCAACCACAGCCTTGGCTACTAATTCCAAGTTGGAAAGACTGGACAATACACTAGGGTCCAGTAGACGAGTGGGTGAATTTCGATTGTCGTTTTGACCTATTTGCATCGTTAGTCCGGGTTTATTCGCTTACAGGAACATGAGTCAGTAAATCAGCCAGAATGTCGTCAATGCTAATACCATCTGATTCAGCATAATAATTGGGGAGTACACGGTGGCGAAGAATTGGAATAGCCAAGGCCTTTAAATCTTCAGCTTGTACGTGATAACGACCTTCCATTAGGGCACGGGTTTTGGCAGCCAAAACCAGATTCATGGTGGCACGGATACTGGAGCCGAAATTCGCATACTTTTTAATCATATCGGTCGCTAATTCATCAGATGGCCTGGTGGCACGGACAATATCTACCGCATAACGATTTAATGAATCCGAAATAGGCACTTCCCGGATCAAGCTTTGGAATCTGATGATTTCATTTGCGGTAGTACAGGCTTTAACAGGCGGCATTGCGACGCTTTTTGTAAAGCGATTAATTACGGCAACTTCCTGCTCGCTATCGAGATAATCAAGAATGACATTAAACAGAAAGCGGTCAAGCTGTGCTTCCGGCAATGGATATGTCCCTTCCAGCTCAATAGGGTTTTGGGTCGCCAGCACGATAAAGGGTTTATCGAGAGTATGATTTTTGCCGCGTACTGTAACGGTTTTTTCCTGCATCGCCTCCAGCAAAGCTGCCTGGGTTTTTGGTGGCGTTCGGTTGATTTCATCTGCCAGCAATACATTAGTAAACACAGGGCCTTCAATAAAACGCCACTCACGCTTGCCAGTACTCTGGTCTTCTTCAACCATGTCAGTACCGGTGATGTCAGTTGGCATCAGGTCTGGAGTGAACTGTATTCGTTTAAAGCCCAAGCCCAAAGCACTGGCAAGGGTATGAACCAGCAAGGTTTTAGCAGTTCCCGGCATGCCCGTGATCAAGCAATGTCCACCAACGAAAAGAGTGATAAGCAGGTTATCAACAACTTCATCTTGACCGACTATTGTGCCCCTGATTTGTTCTCGGATATTAGTGATTGCCATCTGGAAATCTTCGACTAATGCGCGGGTTTCATCTGATTCAAAATTTTCTACTGCTTCACTCATATTTATTTTCCTGTAAGGGGTTCCTGATTGGTTAATTTTGAGTATTCATTTCTGATCGGCTTAATTCTAATAAAAGTTGCTGGGCCGGGCGAAATTGCGGTGCAATGTCTAAAGCCGTCATCAAATATTCCATTGCCTGAGCGTTATCGTTTAACGCTTTATATGCCGCTGCGATACGGTAGTTGGCGGTAGCCTGATCCAGAGGATTCAGTGCCAGCCCAACCTGATATTCCATTAAAGCGGCTTCGGTCCGTCCTAGTTCAATATAAATATCGCCCAGCTTGCCATGAGTTGCTTCATCAAAAGGATCAACGTAATGGATGTCTCTAAAAACCTCAATTGCTTCAGCTTTTTGTTCTCGAGCAATATATTCATCGGCAAGTTCTTTCAGGGCGCGGGCTGAATACCCGCCCAGGTGCCAAAAAGTTTCAAGAGTTTCGAATTTCAAATCATCCTGCTCAAGTTGAGAATGAGCAAGAGCTTTTGCAATATAAGGGCTGTCTTGTTCAACGTAATCCGGGAAAGTAAAAATTGCCCGATTGGCAGCTGCGATGGCTTCTTCCCAGTCGCCAGCAGCATACGCCTGCCTGGTTGCTTGAAGATCCTGTTGCCAGATTTGCAAATTACTAAGCAAAGGCCCAAATTTGATATCAATATATTGTTTAAAGTGTCGGTCAAATTCATTTTCGCTTATCTCTAAAGCGGTCTCAATTGCAGTGACTTCATCTGTGCCTTCAACAAACTGATAAAGCATCTCGACAATTTTCTCGTGTCCGTACTCTTCAGAAATAAACTGAAAGATTAGCCCAGCCTGCATATAGGAAACGATGACTTGCTCGTCGTATGTAGGCCGCATAAAACCATTGTCTAATTCAGCGACAGGCAGGAAAGCGCCTTCAGCCATAAAGGACAATACATAGGCGGGAATTTTGATCCCGGGAATGGGGCCGGTATTCCATTCTTCATAAACAGAAATACCTTCACTGTACCAGCGCGGGACGCCATGCTCTGAAGCTTCTACGGTATAGACATGCGCCATTTCGTGCCATAAGGTTGTGCCCCAGTGATAGGTCTCATCTGGATGACCGGTAGGCGAGTCCATGGCAAAAAGATAACCGAAAGTTACCCCGAGAATCCCAACGCCAGGCATTCCGATCGAGCGTACGACAAAATCTTCATGGTTGGGGAAAATTTCGACAACAACAGGCTCTTTTGCTGGAAAGTTATAACGCTCTTCAAAAGTAGCCATACTGGCTTCAGCCAGCTCTCTGGCATAAGGCGTTATGACATTCACTTCATTACGGTCCAGGCGGAGCACTAGTTTGGGGATGCCATCTCCTTCAGGCGGGTCAGGAAATGTCAGGTCAACAAAGTTTTCACTAAAAGTATCCAGTAAACGCATCATGTTGAGGGTTTTAGGATTAAAGCCATCACCTTCATACGAGATTTCCACATGGCGAATACCTTCATCAATTTTATTCAGGCGAAGGTAGTTTTGGCCAAGCTCAAGATGGGCCGTCCAGTGTTTAGGTTCGACCTCTACAGCTCTTTGGTAAAACTCCCCGGATTCAGCATACCTGCGAGTTATAGAAGCAAAGTAACCAGGAATGGCATAAGCATCACCATAGCCAGGCGACTCGCTGAGTGCCGCATCAATATAGTCCTGCACCTGATCTGTTATTCTGGTGACAAAAGCCAATGCTGCTTCCAGGGCGTTCAAATGTATTGTTGGCAGATCTTCGTCTTCAACAAAGTCCCATGCCTGATCAAGCAGGTCTCTTGCTTCGTCATATAAATCCCGCTCCATGACAGAATTAATCGACATAAGCATTGCGCGTAAGCGAGCCCCTGGCGGGGAGGCAAAATGTGTTTGTACAGCCTCTAGGTGAGCATTTATTTCTTCACCATTATTTCCGGTGCTCAGTGCTTCAGCTGCGCCGATGTGTGCCCAGGCGTTATCTGGATCTACTTCCAATGCTTGACTAAAAAAATTGTAAGCATCCTGATACTGATAGGTCCGCATATACAACTCGCCGGTTCTTACCAGGATCATGGCATTATCGGGATTTAGCTGGGCTGCCTGTTCCAGTAATTCATCGGCGGTATACAGATCACCCAATGCCCACATGGCTTCGGCCTGGATTTCAGGAGGATTAACTGTTCGGATAATATTCATGTAACAGGCATTGGCCTCAACACTCTGGCCAGTCCAATAAAAATTTTCACAGTTTAATAAGTTTTCGTTATCCAGAGCGCCAAATAAATGTTCTCTAGCTTGTGCAGGAACAGCAAACAAAATCGTACTCGCAATAGCACTACAAGCCCCTAGCTGAGCTAGACGAGAGATAGATTTATGTAAAGTTGCTATCACTGAATTTCTTTACCTGTATATCAGCTACTGTTTTACCTATTATTCAGTCAACTATCCAATCAACTATTCAGCTAAATCCTCACCGCGTATTTGATCTATTTCTTCATTGATTGTGGCTGACTGAAGTATCAGGGCCTGTAGTTGTTCTATATATTCTTGGTTGCTTAATTCAGGGCGCCGTAATTGCAAGCTTTCAATTTGTTGATCGATATCCAAAAGCTGCTCTTGAAGTTCTGCAATACGAGGGTTTTCTTGTGAAATCACCACAGGGTTTATGCGGGCCAAGGTAAATTGCGCCGCGCCATCCCCAATAATTTCGGAATGTTCGGTAGCAAGCTGGCCCTGACTTTCAAAATATTCTTCGACCTGGCGCTGGGCATAACCAAAGGCTTCCTCGATGCTTATATTATTGTTTTTGTTTAAGTCGGCATCTTCACTACTTAGTGCTTCTACAAAATATTCTCCAAAGACGGTGGCATTTTTTTCATTGCCGCTGCGGGTTGCGGTAACCAGTATTCTGGATTCACCCTCAAGAGGTTCTAAAAGTGCGCCACTTGTACTGGAGGTGTTCAAAAGGAAATGATTTTGTCCGGGCAAGGATCCCAAAATGTTAAGGATGTCATCAGTGGTGATGTCCAGGCCTGGGATGTTAAATTTATATTCTTCACCGTCAAAACTACCATGACCAATGAGATAAATTGCAGCCCGATCATTCTCGTTCATTATGGCGCTTCGGGATTCAAAGTGTGCAAGCAAATTTGCGCGAGTAGCATTTTCCCCTCTGAATAAAGCGACTTTGTCAGCATCGGTTAAAGTCACAGAAGCGTCGGCAAGGGTTTGGCTTTGGTTATGAAAATTTTCCTCAAATACGGGCTCCCCACCAAGCCCTTCAATGATAGTGACGTAAAGTTCAGCCCGGACAGAAAATGAAACTGCAGACAAAAGAGTTGCAGCAAATACTAAGATAACTTGCTTTGAATATTTCACCAGCATCAGATTGTTCTCCAGCGTCTTCTTAATAACCATTCCGCAGCTTTAATCAAGATTAGCAGGATAAAAATAATTGGAGCATCCCAGAGGTAGCGGACATCTTGTTCAGTAATCCCCGCCGTGGAATATGAAATGGCCTCAGGCAGTTCATCCCAATTGTCAGCTAGCCAGTATTGGCCGCCAGTAGCAGCTGCCAGGTTTTCCAGCAGGTCTCGATTCTGTCGAATAGAAAAGGCTTCCTGATTCTGTTCAAATCTAATGGCGGAACGAGTTGAGCTTATAGGCCTATCCCCCACTCGAGAAATAGCTTCTATCGAAAATAAACCAGTATCTGCCGGGTTGAAACTTGCCTCATATACACCAGGCTGGTTACTTGAAGGCAGTAATTCCAGAGTCATTGCAGGGCCATAGTCAGAAGACACTACGGCAGAAACAGCCAGGCCCTGATTTTCTTCAGCCTCAGGGTCGCGGACTTGTGCCCGGACTCGGATTTGTTCATTCTCAACGGTAGTGCTTAGTTCAAAAGGCAGTGGCGAATTAGCGACTAGACCTCGTGCCAGCTGGCGCCAGAAGGTCTCATGGCTCATATCTTCCAATGGCATGCTCATTTGCCAACGCCAGGTACCGCCAGTAGCCAGAATATAGCTCTGCCCCCGGCCATAAGGCTGGGTCACTAAAAGGGGCTGTAATTCTCCATCGATATCAATTTGCAATAGAGTTGTTGCAGCAGGTCGAAGTCGACCAATGTTCTGGTAATCAGCCACATTCGGAAGGCTGTCCCACAATTCAAGGTTCTCAGAAGGGCTGTCACTAAGCTGCAGTATTGGAGATGCAAGGCCATTTGGAGTAGGTATTACCTTGGCTTGCTGGCGTATAAATGCGGAATTATCAGAGCTGAGGTTGGCTGGCAGGACTTCGTTAACGACTGATTCACTCCATCCACCTAAACCTAAACCATTTAAACCAGCCAGCATCATCAAGCTACCGCCGCGCTCACTAACAAAATCCTGGATCATTTGCTGCTGCTGTTCGGTGAATTCAGCCAGCTCAACGCTGCCAATAATTAATGCGTCATAAGAAAATAATTCAGCTGGCTCAATAGGGAAGCCCTCTTCCAGTTGTGCAGGGTCATCTATGCCTTGGCGATAAAATTTGTTAGGAGTAACCCGCAATAATGTGGAAAGCTGAACACTGGGGTCCTCATCCAGGGCGCGCAGCATAAATTTATATTCCCATCGCGGTTCGCCTTCTATATAGAGAATTCGGTAATTACCATCAGGAACATCTACCACCTGGGCTCTTGAGTTATTGGCCAGATTACTTTCGCCATTGATGGGATCAAGCGTGAATCGTAAATCCAGTTCACCAGGCTCACTGACCTCGATATCAATAAAGGCAGTGGTCATATTTTGGTCTGCACTTAACTCGATTTCTTCGGTGCTTATTAATTCATCTCCATTGTAAACTTTAACTCTGGTAAGGCCGCCCTGGTCGTGGAGTATTGAAACCCCGGCTGTCAATGTCGTGCCAGGTAATGCGGATTGGGGTAACTGTATATTATTTAACTCAAGATCCTCGGGAATAGATTCGCGGCCAATTCCAACGGTGTGTATCGGCACCCCATATGACGCTATCTCACTTAATGTCGCCGCATCTATATTACCGCTGCTATCTGCTCCATCACTTACCAGGATTAATGCACCTATTGAAGTATTGCTGGCTTCACGCAGTGCCTGAATAATAGATTGTCCTATATTGGAGCTGTTGCCAGGGTCAGGCAGCTCCATAAAATTAGTAACAGAGCTTGTTTCCTCCGCAAAAACAAAAGGCAGAATGTCATAAATATCCGTTAAGTCAGCCAGGCCTTCTTCAGAAAGTAATGCCTGGGCTTGAGACATTCGGGTTTCGCCGTTTTCAGATAATGCCATGCTGGCGGAACTATCCAACAATATAGCGACTGCGTTTTCACCGCTGACTAGACGCTCTGTTACCAGCGCTGGTTGCCAGAGCACGAAAAGTACCAGTCCTATCATCAGAGCCTGCAAGCCTCCGATAGCGGCTAGCTGGAAAAGGTTCAAAACCTTGCGTTTCCAGACCAGCATAAAAAAACAGCCAGCAAGAAAAGCAAATGCTAGAAGATATAAAAGCCAAAGTGGCCAAGTGTTAACGAGGATGAAGTCACTTTCGTTGTAAACAGCGGGTGAGTATTTGAAAAAAAATTCGAACATATAAGTCGCAACGAAGTTTTAGAGCTTGTGGTTAGCCCTTAAGTTTGGTTATTACTGCCGACGCTGCAATTCGGGCAGCGAAGGCAGATATAAACACGTTTATAGCAAAAATGCTAATCATCTAAAACCAGACAAAATCTGCATAATTGTTTCGTAAAAATCATGGGTTTATGTTGCAGCTACAAAGTGCAAAAACTATGGTTTATACATGGCATAAAGTTCTTTTTTTATGGCCTCAATAAGGCATATGATAGTGTCTTTGTATGTGCAGTGTTCTAATTACCGATATTAATCAATTAGGGTGATATGCTTATGGCGCTTTGTGTTTGTGGCAGCAAGAAAGACTATTCAGTTTGCTGTAAACCCTTTTTAACAGGTAAAGCTAAGGCAAGGACAGTGCGTCAATTAGTCCGATCTCGTTATGCTGCTTATGCTATTGGAGGACACGCTGAATATCTTTTACAGACTTGGCATCCGTCGACAGCAGGCAATATTAAGCGAGCACAATTAAATACCAGTGAATTCAGATGGGATTCGCTTCAAATTCTTGGGTACCAACAAAAGGGGAATCTAGGGCAGGTAGAGTTTATTGCCAGATATAAAGATGCTGAGGGGGAAGATCATATCCATCATGAGATCTCATTATTTCAGCGTCTGAAAGGAGTTTGGTACTACCTAAATGGGCAGTTAGATAATCAGCGCTAACAACCGGATGGCCCTGTTTTAATAAAGCATAAAAAATACTCGACAGCATTCATGGCTTTGTAGATAATGCCGCTTTTTTAAAATCTGCCACCCAGGCGCAAGTCACTACCTGCATGATCAAACTTACAATTCGCAAGGCTGTTGATTCTATTTTAAATCTGCTTGACAGCTTATGCCCTCCCCAACCGATATTGCGATCTGAAGAAGAAAGTAGAAAGCTGGCAAAAGCCACCAGCGGCATTGCGCTTTATGACTATAAAGGCTGTGTGGCAAGCCGCCGAACTCGGCGGGAAATACGGCGTTTAAATATTGATATTGAGCGTCGAGATATCGGCAAATGCAGCATCCATCAAGATAAGTTACTTGCTGAATATGGCAAGCTAAAAGCGCCGTGTTTGAGAATAGAAGAAAAAGGTGAAGTTCAATGGATTGATAAGCCAGAAAAAATCTTGTTTTACTTGCGTGAACGCTTTGAAGTTCATGGGGCTCAAGGGGCACGCCAGAATAGCACTTGAGTCTATGCTCTAACCGGCCCCCGCCATGATTGTCTTCTTGCAGAGCTGGTTTGATAAAGTTACATTCAAACGTATCACGACTAAAGTAAGCGGGATTTGTAATGATCGACTCTTTACCAGCGGTAATTATTGAGCCAGAGCAAGAAGCGAATGCCTCAATAATTTGGCTGCATGGTCTGGGTGCTAATGGCCATGACTTTGAACCAATTGTCCCAAACCTCAACTTAAAACAAGGCTGTCACCCTCGCTTTATTTTTCCCCATGCGCCATCTATTCCGGTAAGTATGAACATGGGTTACGTTATGCCAGCATGGTTTGATGTTGTCGGCCTTGATGGTGGAGGCAGGAGTATTAACTCTCATCAATTGCTAGCTTCGGCTATGGAAGTGCATAGACTTATTGATATCGAAATTGAGAAAGGTATAGATAGTGAAAGCATTATTTTGGTTGGTTTCTCACAAGGCGGGGCAGTAAATTATCAAGCTGGACTGACCTACGATAAACCCCTAGCGGGCCTCTTGGCCTTGTCATCATTTTTCCCAACTGCTGCAGAAGTGATCCCTCATCCGGCAAATCAAAATTTACCAATACTTGTTTGTCATGGCACTGTAGATCCAGTGCTTAATATTACGCTTGCCGAAAAAAGCCTGGAGGCGCTCAAAAGAATGGGCTATCAGCCCAAATATTTGACCTATCCAATGGCACATAGTGTATGCCCACAACAGATCCTGGATATTTCTGATTGGTTAAATGCGCAGCTTTAATGGAATTATATAGCGGTTTGATGTTGATCAAGCTTGTGCTTATGAGTGGCTTTACAAGCTCTAATCCCAATTAATAGTGTGATGAAATTCGCTTAGTCGATTTTGTAGCTTTAATAAATAGGTGAATATTGATGGATGATATATGTTTTGAGCCAGTTGGCTTTGTCTGTTCGATTGAACTTAGCGGCTTAGGTCAGTGGGTGATGGGTACCAGTGGGACATTATGGGCATATCCTCTGGATTGGTGATTGATTTGCGAGTTGCTGGTTTTGCAAGCTTCATTAATATGCGTGATGCCATGAAGTTTATACCATTAGCAATTGCAGGGTTTAGCTTAAATCTGCTTTCAGGTGCAGCGCTATTTTCCTGGGCGCCTGAATCTTTTATCGGCAATGTCGGGTTTCAGTGAAAGATGGGCTTAATATTAATAGCCGGGCTTAATGCTTTATGGTTTTGGTTTGGAGAGCATAGTAAGTTGGTCAAATTAGCAGACGGCGAGCAAGCTGAGCCAACAGCCAAAGTTATCGCAATTGCTTCCTTGTTGCTTTGGTTGGCAGTTATTAGTGTTGCTCGCTGGATGGCATTCCTTTAAGGGCTTTTAGCGCTGGGGGGCATGCCCTATACGTAAAATCTTCATGGCCTCATGCCTAGTAAAAGCTTGATTCGTCTTGGGATGTAGTTTACTTTAGCGCCTGCATTGACAATGACAATGCATTTCAATTTTGGGGGAGCAAGCTTCGAATTTAAATATTGCTGAACGCATTAGACGTGAGCATTATGATTTTTGAATCATGCTGAATAATAAAAGCTGTAGAATTACAGCTGAATAATAAATTAAGGTTTAGCGATGGAATTTGACTTTGGGTGTATAGAGCCTGTTGGCTTTGTTTGTTCAGTTGAGTTGAGTAGTGTCGGCTTATGGTTGACTGGGGGTACTGGTAACTTCATGGCCTATCCAATTACTCTCTCTGCACATGGTTTGGGCATGATGACGGTAATGGGTGTTGTGATTGCTTTCAACTTGCGTATTCTCGGCTTTGCTAAAGGTATTTCTATTTCTGCTTACGATAGATTGCTCATGATTGGCTGGGCCGGTTTTATGCTTAACCTGGTCTCAGGTTTGCTGTTACTCACTGGCTATTTTTCTACCTATATTTTTCAGGGAGCCTTCCAGCTCAAAATTGCCTTGATAGTGCTTGGGGGTATCTTGATGAAGGTGATCATGAATGGTGTTCGCAGTGGTCGTGATGAAAAGGTAACGATGTTGCTATCAGTAGCATGTTTAGCCTCCTGGACTGGCGCGATTATTACTGGCCGTCTAATGGCTTATCTTCAGTAGGGGGAGCAGATCATGGAATTTTTACAACCAACTTTTGACTGGCTAGGAGCTTCCTGGTTAGGTGTTGCAAGCAGAGATGTTTCCTGGATATTTGTTGCTGCTGAAACGGCTCACTTTATTGGGCTATCAATTCTTTTTGGATCATTGCTAGTTATTGATCTCAGAGTAGTGGGCTTTGCACGCTTTATTAATATGCAGGCGGCGATGAAATTTATCCCGATTGCCATAGTAGGCTTTGCGATAAATTTACTATCAGGAATAACGTTTATCGCTTCCAATCCTGAGCGTTATGGTCCTAACATTGCCTTCCAGTGGAAAATGGGCCTTGTGCTGATTGCAGGATTAAATGCACTTTGGTTCTGGTTTGGTGAGCACAAGGAATTAAGTCAACTGGCAGACGGAGAAGATGCTGAATTCAGAGCAAAAGTCATTGCTGGCGTATCTCTAATTATCTGGGTGGTCGTTATCATTCTGGGTCGATTCATGCCTTTTGTTGAATAAGCTAAAACCTATTTGTAAGTAAAAAAAGAGAGCCTCAGCTCTCTTTTTTTTGTTCGCTAAAAGATTATTAATCTTTTAACGATTGTACTGGAGCAATTCAGCAGCTCGCTCGTTTACTAAATGCTTCAATTAATAGTTTTCAAGAAATTTTAATTATCAGGATGATAAAGCAGAAGAAAGCTTTAGTTGAGGAGCGTAAGTGAGCGAACTTCAGGCTTCCTTGTGCAATTAAAGCCTAATAATGGCTATGGTGATTAAATTTTGATTGAGCTATTAATACTTAACTGAAAAATGCAGCTAAACAAACCAATAAGACCATGCCAAACATCACCCATTTCAATACAGACTGCGGAACATTTATAGCAAACTGTACACTGGCCATTGCGCCTATTACCATGCCCAAGGCAAGCACCAGACCGGGGATCCATTGAATCTGATCGCGGAGCACATAAACAGTTAAAGCCACCACTGTTATTGGAACCGTAATTGCCATCTTTAATGCATTAGAGCGCACCAGGTCATAACGCAGTCCCCCAGCCAGTGCAGCAATCAAAATAAAGCCAACACCAGCCTGTACAAAACCGCCATAGAGGCCAGCAATAAAAAGGCCAAACCATGCCATGGGACGCTCTTTCAAGGTATAGGTGGGCGTGCCCGCCGGAGGCGCCACGACAGAAGGCTTAATCAGCATAATTAAAGCCATGCCTAACATGGTGATTAAAAGTGCAGGCTTTAGAAATGTAACGGGTAAATAGGACGCAAGTAATGAGCCAATTAATGAGCCACTTAAGGTAGGAATTAGCGTGGGGATAATTGTTGCCGGTTCGAGCTTCCCTTTTTGATGGAATCGCCTGGCGCCGGCAGTGGACTGTAACAGTATGCCAACACGATTGGTGCCATTGGCAATATCTGCAGGCATACCCAATATCATTAAAGCGGGCAAGGTCAACATTGAGCCGCCACCAGCAATGGTATTGATGAATCCGGCAAAAATACCTGAACCAATCAACAGGGCGACAAACATAAAACTTAATTCATATTCCATGTTCCCATTATCTCAGACCAGCGCTGTTTTAGACACAATTGTCTTAACTGACTTAAATCAAGGCTGTAGCCTGAAAAAGGGCTAAGATGTCGGGATAAGAGGATGTCAAAGGAGAATATCTTATGAAAAAAGTGTATTTATTGGTGTTGGGAATCTCAATTTTATTGTTGAGTGCATGTAGGGTTTACCCCGATTATGCCAACGATTTCAGATTCCCAATATTAAGGGGTGATATTGAGCGTGGCCAGCAAGCTTTTGCTTCCCTGGGCTGCATTCAATGCCATGTTGTTGAAGGAGTTGAATTGTCTGCATATTCTGGTGTCCGGCCTTTCACAGTGGTCCTTGGTGGCGAACTGATGTTTGCTAAAACATATGGTGACTTAACCACATCCATTATCAATCCAGACCATGTGTTATCAGATCAATATCTTGATTTATTGCCTCGCCAGCAAAGAAGTAGGACCAACTCTTCGCCGATGTATTTAAATGAGGATATGAAGGTGACAGAGCTTATAGATATTGTAGCTTTTCTGAATTCCAGATACCGTCTGTTACCGGGTTATACAGAATATTACTACTAAGTATTTTGCTTGCCATTAATTTAGGAGCTTTAGGTTTTAGGACTTGAATTTTCTTAAAAAAGTACTAGATTGGAAGTGCTGACTTTGCAATCAAGAGTAGTCGGTGCTTTTGGAGATGTAGAGAATTTTTAGCAAAAGTGGTAACATTCAGCACCCTGCGAGGTCTATACAGTAAGTTTAAAGTCCTATAATTTATAGGCAGGTTATAAATAGTTTGTTGTAAAATAGTCTATTAATAGCTAGTTGATACTAATTGGTAAATAAGCAAATGACTGAAAAAGTAAACAAAGCAACGATTGAAGTCGCAACAGGAAAAGGCCTGAGTGTTATTGACACGATGGTGCCTGGACGCGACCTGAATGCCTATATTACTGCGGTCAACGGCATTCCTATTCTAACCGCAGAAGAAGAGCTGGATCTTGCTAACAAGTATTACTACAACGAAGATCTTGACGCTGCGCGTAAGTTAGTACTCGCTCACATGCGTTTTGTGGTCTATATGGCCAAGAGCTATTCTGGGTACGGTTTGTCTGAAGCCGACTTGATTCAGGAAGGTAATGTTGGCTTAATGAAAGCGGTTAAGCGTTTTAATCCTGAAAAAGGAGTGCGCCTTGTATCTTTCGCTGTGCATTGGATTAAAGCTGAAATGCACGAATTTATTCTGCGTAACTGGCGTATTGTTAAAGTGGCGACAACCAAGGCCCAACGTAAGTTATTTTTCAATCTGCGAGGCTCTAAAAAGCGTCTGGGTTGGCTCAATAAAGAAGAAGTCGATAAAGTTGCTTCAGATTTAGGGGTCGACGCCAAAACCGTCATGCAAATGGAAGGCCGCCTTAGCACCTATGATGCTTCTTTTGATGGGGCCCCTGATTCAGAGGACGATGATCTTGCAATAGTCCCTGCGCAGTATCTGGAAGATAACCGCTATGATCCTGCGCGAAATGTTGAAAATGAAGATTATGCTGAATCAAGTACTGATAACCTTTACCTAGCGCTTGAAGGCCTGGACGATCGCAGCAAAGATATTCTTACTCAACGCTGGCTAAGTGACAACAAAGCTACATTGCATGAGTTGGCAGATAAATATGATGTATCTGCAGAACGCATCCGGCAGCTTGAAAAAAATGCCATGGATAAAGTGAAAGCTCGACTGGAAGCTTGATGAGAGCTTAAATAAGATTGTGTTGTATTGTGTTGTAAAGAGCCGCCTCACAGGGCGGCTTTTTTATGTCCATGTCTTTGATGGCAAGGATGTAAAATTGTCATTAGGAAAGCAATATTGGCTATAAACAAAAGGTGATAGAAATCTAATGCAAAGATTTATTTTATATACAGCCGTCAACGGATTTTTGGTGGTGGTACTTGGTGCCTTCGGTGCGCATGGCCTGGAAGATAAAATATCTGAAGCAAGCCTGAACACCTGGAATACTGCAGTGCTATATCAAATGTTTCATGTTGTGGGACTTATGCTGTCCGTTTTACTTTGTTATATCTTTCCCACAAGCAAAAGTTTTAGTAGAAGCGGAAATGCTTTTCAAATTGGGATTGTGCTTTTTTCAGGAAGTTTGTACTTGTTTGCGTTAACGGGGATAAGCTTTTTTGCATATATTACGCCTCTGGGCGGTCTTGGTTTTTTAGCTGGCTGGATCTTAATTATTGACGGCATTTTAAGAAATTGATCTGATTTATGATAGAAAACAAAAATCATATACGAACAATTAAAAGCTATGTTGTACGTGGAGGTCGCTTAACTCTTTCACAACAAGAGGCAATTAAGAATCTCTGGCCTAGCTTCGGTTTAG
>Ga0222714_10002478_pt1 | contig 19492 bp, 29 predicted proteins | sample C33_3DmetaG_FD_165048 | JGI IMG/M metagenome (GOLD analysis project Ga0222714, IMG submission 165048) | Estuarine water microbial communities from San Francisco Bay, California, United States - C33_3D | ecosystem: Environmental > Aquatic > Marine > Unclassified | place: USA: California...
CAAGGTCACTAAAAACGTTGGTGTTGCTGCCAAAGTAACTGGCGAATATGGTAACCTGAGCAAGACCACTGATATCGGTGGCGAACTTAAGGTCCGTTACAGCTTCTGATAAGGAGAACCATGAAACTCTTTAAGTTTCTTCCCCTAACCCTGCTTGCCGTTGCTCCTGCTGCGGCACTTGCTGCTCCCGCTATTAATGGTGCTGGTGCTTCTTTCCCAGCACCCATTTATATGCGTTGGTTGCAGGACTATAATAAGGAAACGGGTAACCGTGTAAACTATCAGTCTGTTGGTTCTGGTGCTGGTGTTCGCCAGTTTGTTGCTGGAACCGTGAACTTCGGTGCTTCTGATGAACCTATTAAGGCAAAAGATGCTGCGAAGGTGAAACGTGGTGTCGTTCAGATTCCTATGGTTGGCGGCACTATCGCAGTTGCCTATAACAAACCAGGATGTAAGCTGAAACTCACTCAGAAACAGACTGTTGATGTGTTTGCTGGACGCATTAAGGACTGGAAACAAGTTGGTTGTGCGGCTGGTGCTATTAAGGTTGTTCATCGTTCTGATGGTTCTGGCACCACCTTTGCCTTCCTGAACTCTCTGGATGCCTTTGGTGGTTGGACTGCTGGCGTTGCCAAGTCAATTAGTTGGCCTACTGGTATCGGTGCCAAAGGTAATGAAGGTGTAGCCGCACAAATCAAACAAACTCCTGGTGCGATTGGTTATGTGAACACTGGATTTATTCGCACAGGTAAACTTCAAGCAGCAGTTCTTCAGAACAAGTCTGGTAAGTTTGTCGGTCCTTCTGCCGCAACTGGTTCTGCCGCACTGAATGGCATCACTCTTGATGCTAATCTTGCTGGCGAAAACCCCAACCCTGCTGGTGCTAATGCTTATCCAATTTCTTCACTGACTTGGATCCTTGCTTATAAGACTGGTAATGGCGCGAATGCTCCTGCCGTCCGTGAAGCACTCAAGTATATGTTGAGCACTAAAGCACAAATGATTGCTGATGATTTGGGTTATGTTCCTCTCTCTGGATCTATCCTGAACAAAGCACGACTTGCTGTTGACAATATTAAGTAAATCTAATATACTATGGGGGAGAGAAATCTTCCCCTTTTTTGTTATGTTAAATACACTTGATAGAATTGATATTTCACAAATGAAGATTAATCTGTGGTATTGTGCTGAAATGAATAAGTGGCGTTGGACTCTTGTAGATGATCGCCGTCCTATCTGCCGTCAAGAATCTGGGCAGCAACCATTCCTCAGAGACGCTATGAATGATGTTGCCAATACCGTAGAGTATATGTTAGAATGCTCTCAACCTGAATAAGGTTTCGGGGCGATTAGCGCAGCGGTAGCGCACCTCCTTTACACGGAGAGGGTCGGCGGTTCGAATCCGTCATCGCCCATATAAATAACTAAAAACTGAATACAGTTAACTTATAATGGACAACATTAAAATAAGATGCCGCTCCTGTGGTAAGGAGTTAGAGGGGCATCAGAATAAAACGGTAACTTGTGGTTGCCCAAATATGGCGACGATTCGTGGTGATAAGGTTTCAGCAGTCGATTTATCGAATGTTGTAATGCTTAATTCTTATCATAATAAAGCAAAGAAAGGCGTTCTTTCTCAAGAAGACATTATGTGGCAAGAAGAAAGACGCCAAAGGAAGGTTAGAAAACTGGACTTTGAAATCAGATAGGTCTCAGGATACAATTCTCATCATACTTAGCATACTGAAAACCGTCTTCATATAACTCACCAAAACCAAACTTACGGGCAACGATTGCTCTTTGTTTTTTACCAATCGCAAGAGAGTGGTCATTGAAACCTTCATTGATCTTAGGTCCGTGTGGTTTTGCTGCTAAGACATCACCTACTCTTGGATATAGACCGATCATTCCTTTTTCAAGATTTTCATAGGTGTATCTAATAAATTCATAGAACACCTTTTTTCTTTCTTCTAGTGAGAATTGATCAGGTTGTTTTGTATATTTGACTTCCCACCCAACTTCCATCAGTCTGGTTTTTTCGTGAAAATGAATTCTTTCAGCAAGAGTTTTAATTTTTTCTTCTAAGTCTGGTAAATTATAATTATCCTCAAACTCTAAGTAAAGATAACTTTTTTTGGTTTGATATGGTATAATGAACGTGTATATTGCCATCGCACCATTAGAGCACTGGAAATTTACCTGTTGGTATTTCTTTTCTTCTTTTGGATATACTGGAGACCTATCACTGTATCCAAGTTTTTTGAGAAGTCTTTCAAACTCTACTCTTTTTTCTGATGGTTGAATATGCACTTGACAAAATTGAATAGATATAGTATATTATAACACATACCTGGAGAGGTGGCCGAGTGGTTTAAGGCAGCAGTCTTGAAAACTGCCGAAGTGAAAGCTTCCGTTGGTTCGAATCCTACCCTCTCCGTTTTCATAAATACCAATAAAAGAAAAGAGATAAATGACGCTGGATCGTCTTACACAGATTACTTCTGTTGGTATTACTAGTGGTATAACATTGAATAATGCCACACTGACTGGTGTGACTACAATTACTAGTCTTGATAGTGTCAGTGTTGGTGGTACTATCACTGCAGTTGATGGAAATTTCAGTGGAAATATAAGTGTTGCTGGAACGATTACTTACGAGGATGTAACCAACATTGATTCAGTTGGTCTTATAACGGCAAGAAGTGGTCTTCACGTTACTGGTGGGTCGGTTGGTATAGGAACTGATAATCCAGCAGAGAACGTTCATATTCAAGCAGTACGAGCAGATGTTTTAATTGAAGGAACCAATGATACTGTAGGTGGAAATGTTGCCAATCTCTCATTGATGGCACCGTATTATAGAAAAGTTGGATATAGTATCAAAGACAGTGCTGGAAACGAAGACTTCTTTATTGGAAGACCTTACGGACAGGGAGATGCTAATCCGGATCTTGTCATTAATATGACAGGAACTGAGAAAGTTCGTATAAAAAATAATGGAAATGTCGGTATAGGGACTGATAATCCGCAATATAAACTTGAAGTACAAGGAGCAACAACCCCAGCAATAGTAGTAAGAAATACTACAACTAGTTCATATTCCGGATTATTTGCTGGTGAGAAAGGAGATGGTGAGGTCTTTGCTTTCCAAAGACTGGGAAGTACAAACGGTGGATATGGTGGAGCAAAAGCGGGGCAAATTTGGAATTATGCTGCTGCTCCAATAGTAATGGGGATTGGTAGCACAGAAAGACTTCGTATAACTTCTGATGGAACATTAAGACATTCTGGTGGTAATGCTTCTTTAGGGCAAGGTGATATCGTTGCAAAACATACACATTACACTCTTGATGCAACCACTCCAGGTGGTGTTGATGATGTAACCACATTTGTAACCACTTCAACAACTTCTAACGGATCAGATTATAAATTCAGGATTACAAAGAGAGAAGGTTCTGGTGGAGGATCTTGTTATCTTGATCTTGGTGGTAATTCTGACGGATCTATTTCTTTTGGAACAAATACAACTGGAAATGGTACAGAAAGACTTCGTGTAGATTCAAGTGGCAGGTTGTTGGTGGGCGTATTTACTCAACTTAACAACGATCTTCTGCAAACAAATGGCAACATAGGTCTAACCAAAACAGCTTCAGCAAATCAAATTAACTTTCACGGTACTTCTATCGAATTTGTCAACAGAAATGCCACCGCGAGAGCGATGAAGTTTTATGTTGGCGGATCTGGTGGCGCTCCTGTGGCTGAGTTATCAACTGCGGGTACTTGGACAAATGCTTCGGATATCAAAAACAAAGAAAACATTGAAAATATTTCTTATGGAATTGACACGGTTAAGGCTCTAATCCCACGGCAGTACACTGTCAAATCAAATGGTGCGAATGCCATCGGCTTTATAGCACAAGAGGTTCAACCAATTGTGCCTGAAGTTGTCCATGAAAGCTTTATCGAAGCGACACAAGAAACACACCTTGGTCTTGATTATGGATCTTTGACTGCGGTATTGACAAAAGCGTTGCAGGAAGCAATGGAACGCATCGAAACTCTGGAAGCAGAAGTAGCAGCACTTAAAGCAGCACAATAATTTAATAATTTCTTCAACACTTTCTTGAAACCAACACAAACTTGACAGGTTGAAACTACTGACTATTATAGCTAGTAGATACTAAACCTAAACCCTATGGATCAACACACCTACGATAATTGGGTGAAGATCAAGGAGACCTTCGAACAGTCTGGTAATACAGACAATATGTTCTACAAGAGAGCTGTAGAAATCGTAAAAACCAGAAGAGACCCACTGGCAAAGTTTCTTGGAGATGTAAAGTGATGGAACCTCAAGACGAGTTAGTTAGTCGTGCTGAAGTTCAGGAGATGATCGATGCCGCAATCAGACGCCACAACCGCAATGCTAGTATCATTAGTATGTGTGTCGGTTGGGTGGTTCTTGCTTTATTTGCTGAGGGACTTCTGAGACTTATTGGAGTTATTCCCCCACTACTACCATGGCTCAAAATCACTCTGAATTAATTTTCTTAGTTCCGTGGTTTGTTCTTATGGGTATTGCTATATCAATGTTTGTTCAGGGGTGGATGATAATGAATGCTCATCACGGGTATTCAAAGACTCCAAAAGTTAAACATCCAGAAATGAACGACGTTAAGGCAGGAGACCCATTACTCGTGATCAGATTTACGGACGAAGACTTAGAACAACTACAAGAAAGAGTTTTACGTCAGAAGATGGAAGAACTCTTTGAGGAACCATCTGCGTATGAGGATGAGGAGGATGACGACTGAAGACTGGTTTATATTCATTGACTTCTTTTCGCATATGCTCTATATGTTTGTAGCGTTTATGTGTGGACTTGTTATTGGTTATCTTGTTGGATTTAGAAACGGTGGAGGAATGTAATGTCACACTTACTGGGTAGATTTCTTGTTGTATTAGCAATACCATTTGTGGTTGCTACGCTTTACTTTGGGTCAAAGAAAGGGGGATACTATGATTCCGAAGATTATAAGGGAAACGGAACCGCACATTAAACAGCGTTTTCATTTCGCAGCATCAGCATTTGTAAGAATGTGGGGACACGGTTCCTTAAAGGACAATCGAATCATAGACTTCTGTGTTGAGTGGGCACAAAGAACCGAAAATGCCCCACTAGATAATAGAGTTGTTGATCAATATTTTTATTATGAGTTTAAGACTTGGAGAGGATATTAATGGGACACTTCGCAGCATCAGTATTAAACAACCCAGTCCTGTTGGGTATTATGAGTTTCAGTCTTATTGGAGTGCCTATTATTGGTATGTGGGCAGTTCACAAATACAACTGGCAGCACTGGGCTCCGTTTGACAAAAAACATAAATAATGGTAGATAAACTTATTCTACCGAAATGAGAACGCATAAGTGTGGACATTGTGGAGAAACTAACCCATCCAAGTTTTATGGACATAAGAAGAGTGTATGTGGTGCTTGCCATAACAAATATACATTAGAGTTGGGTCAGAAAAAAAGAAATTTTATTATTGAAGAAATGGGAGGTAAGTGCGTTTCTTGTGGATATGATAAATATTCATCAGCACTTCAAGTTCATCATTTGGATCCGTCCCAAAAAGATGCTAAATTCCATGGAATTCGTGGATGGAGTCACGAACGCATTCTTGACGAAATAAGGGGATGTGTGCTATTATGTGCTTGTTGCCACGCAGCAGTTCACTCTGGTGAATTAGAATTACGGAGTATCGCCTAACTTGGTCATGGCACCTGCTTTGGGAGCAGGAATAATCTCGGTTCAAATCCGGGTACTCCGATCGCCAGTTTTCCGACTGGCACACTTGACTAAATATCAGTCAAAACCTTATAATACTAGGGTAATCAACACACAACAATGGCACTGACCGCAAAATTCAAGAAAGACATTAGCACTCTTCGTGCTGCTGCTAATGGTGAAATCTACCTTGATGTAAAGAATCCGAAACTCTACAAAAAGGTGCGTCGCTTTTATGAAAATGAGGGTGTAGTATTTTCTGGAGACCCTCTTGATGATTACGAAATGTTGATGGACTACATCTTGCAGGATATTGAGTCTATTGAGGTCGCCTGATGAAAGTCGTAAAGAAACCAACCGTTCTTCTTGAGCGGTTTCCGTATCGTTACATCCAAGTTGGCACCTTAGAGATCAATGGAAAACCTGACTGTCGTATTCAGAAAGTAGATTCCTATACTGGTCGATATCGTGATATGTATCTCTGTGATAATGAGATGCAACTTACTACTGCTATGGAAGACTTTTCCTATACTTGTTGGTTGGACCCTGATAATGTCCCTGCTTATCGCAAGGACGATGATGAAGAAGACACGGATGGTCTATAACAGCACTGGTCGGGAGCAAACCCCTTATGTCTAAATCTAATGTATTCCGATACATTGGCAATCTTCTTCTCTTATCGGGTTACTTTTTCCTGCTATGGGGAGATATGAAAATCGGGTTATTTGTTAAATGTATTGGGAATGCCTTTGTCGTTCCCTTTGCTATCAAATATAAGTTCTGGGATATTCTCTTCTTGTGTGGTTTCTATGCCGCTATTGAGATACCAAAACTAATCCAACTTTTCCTAGTTAAGGCAAACTAGGTGGTGGAGTCATATGACCCTATTATGAGTTTCTTGCTTCTCCCAAGAGCAAGTGGTGCGGATGGGACTCTCTCCCGCCTGGTTTCCAATTTCCAGTCAAAGAATTGGTGGCGTGCATGGCGAACCTAAAACACGGAAGGTGGGTTGCATAAACCCACCTTTTTTAGTATAATAACTAATATGTGATAATTGATATAAAAAAAATGCTTGCCAATGATGATCTAGGTAATCTGGGAAGACTTGGAAACCAGATGTTTCAATATACTGCTCTCCGTGGTCTTGCTCAGAGACACGGATATGAGTATTGTCTTCCACCAAGAGCAGTTGTAGCAACAAGGGATATTAACTGTGCAAATTCAGATATTACAATGTTTGAATGTTTTAAGATTCCAGAAGCACCAAGGCATGTTACTAATTTTCCAAAAGTAATGGAAAATACTTTTGCCCTTGATGAAAATCTTTGGAATAATTGTCCAGATAATATCAGTCTGTATGGATACTTTCAAACTGAAAAGTATTTCAAACATATTGAAAGTGAAATTCGTGAGGCATTTTCGTTTGCTGATGAAATAAGAGAACCAACAGAGGAAGCATTTAAATCAAATTTTGACGATACTGAAGTAATTGCAATTCATTTGCGTAGAGGAGATTACTTAGATTATCCACATCATATCGTACAAACTCTTGAATATTACAATAAAGGATTGTCAAGAATGCCATCTGATATTCCTGTGATGGTATTTTCTGATGGAATTGAGTGGTGTAAAGAACAAGAACTTTTTCAAGGAGACCGTTTTATCTTTGCAGAAGGAAATAGCACTGGTGTTGATCTTTGCTTACAATCTCTTTGCACTTACCATATCATTGGTAATTCTTCTTTCTCCTGGTGGGGTTCTTGGTTAGCAAAAAGTAAAAAGACAGTTGCACCTTCAAATTGGTTTCATAAAGATTATATGGATAAAGATACAAAAGATCTTTATCTTGAGGATTGGGAGGTAATTTGATGATTGATTTTGTAGTTCCATGCCATCCAAAAGATTTTCCATCTCTCAAAATTTGTGTAAGCTCTATCAAAGAAAATATATCAATTACAAATAGAATTATTGTAGTTTCTAACGATGATCCTAAAATTGAAGGTGTAATACACTTTCCAGAACAAAATTATTCTACTGTTATTGATAGAGAAAAAATATCTAAAAATTTTGAATTACATTGTCCTAATTTACTTTATAGAACAAAGTGGATCTATCAGCAATTCCTTAAACTATATTCTGCAAAAGTAATTACAGATCTCACTGATTCTTATGTGATGGTAGATTCTGATACGATATTTCTTAAAGATATTCCATTTGATCCTGCTAAATTTTATTATTGTAAAGCAGAAGAATATCATAAACCTTACTTAGAACCAATCAAAAAACTTTTCAATACTGAAGAAACCATTGGATTTTCTGCAATATCTCATCATATGATATTCCATAAGGAAAAGTTAAATGAAATGATTCAAAAAGTTATGGATAGATTTAAATCTGAATCATTTTTTGATACTGTTTTGAGTATTCTCGATTACACAGAAGCATCTTGTATGAGTGAATGGGACTTGTATGCAAATTATATGATTTTAAACTATCCAGAAATGTCCGAACAAAGACAACTTAGATGGGAAGATATATCTTTTATCCCAGTAAAATCTCACTTAGAAGAGTTCAAAGAAAATTTTGATTTCGTATCTTGCCATGCTTATAGGAGAGGAATAGAATGATTAATTATATTCATTGTCATATTGGAGAAGTTCCGCCATATCTTTTGGATTCCTTTGAAAGCATCTATGCAGTTGATCCAGATGCTAGATTGATTTTGGTCACTGATCAAGATATTGAAATAGATGGTGTTGAAATTTTACAGTCTCACGCTATTGCATCAGAGCAAACAAAAAAAACTACACAAATGAGTTTGTTTAGTAATGATCCAAATCAACTTTGGAGAACATCAATCTTTAGAGTATTCCTTGTTAGAGATGCTATGAAGCACTTGAACTTGGACTTCTGCTATCACTTTGATTCCGATGTCCTGATGTTCCAATCATCAAAAACATTTTCCAATTTAATAGAAGACTTTGATGGTTTATACATCACATATCACAATGAAGATGAAGTTGTTTTTGGATTCTCTCGTTTTGGCAATGTATCAAAAATTGATGAGATATGCAATATTCTCCACGAAATTGTATTTGATCCAGCAAAACAGTCTCAATATTCTTCTGGAATGGCAAATGAAATGAGACTTCTCTGTGGAATTATGAAGAAGCATCCTAATCTAATTAAGACTCTGAATATTCTTCCTAATGAAACTGAGATTGTATTTGACCCTTCATCTTATGGTCAATACTTTGGAGGAACACATCAAGGTCATCCTCCAGGATTCTCTCACCATACACATATAATTGGGCGTGAGATTCAGAGTGGAAACATCACTCTCTTTATGGAAGATAAAAAACCATATGTCAAGCAGGGAGATAAGGCATATCCTATTGTAAATCTTCACATCCACTCTAAAAATACAAGACCATTTATATCATGAATCTAGTAAGAGGTGAATTTTTTCCATCGGTATCCGATAAGGTAATACTTCACTACGACCAATTGCAATGTAATCCAAATCATATTCAAGATGGTAGTGTAGTTTATTGTGATACGCACTACATTTTAAAATATAAGGATATTCTTAATACTAAGAAAGACTTGACAATTGTTACTCATAATAGTGATCACTGCCTTTACGATGGTCAAACGGATAATCCCAATGGTATAAATGTTGATGAATTAACCTGCTATTCAAGATGGTTTGGTCAAAATTCATACTCCAAAAAGGTCACACCAATACCCATTGGATTCGAAAATAGAAGATGGGAATCTTCCTTTGGTCCTAAGACTGAGTGGATGAATATTGCTAGAAATAATCATATAAATCCAACTTCATTAGTCTATTTTAATTGCAATACCGGCACCAATATTAAAGATAGACAAGAGTGTTATAATAAAGTAGTAAATATAAGATCTGTTAATATTGATCAACCTAATTTGACATATTCTCAGTATTTGAATAGAATAAAAGAGCATATGTTTGTTTTAAGTCCTAGGGGAAATGGTCTTGACTGCCATAGAACCTGGGAAGTTTTAATGATGCGTAGAGTTCCGATCTTAAAAAGAGAAGGACAGTTAGAACAACTATATGAAAATCTTCCAGTATTATTTGTCGATGACTGGAGTGATATAGATAGTATTGATCTTGAAAAAGTTTTTAAAGAATTTGCTTTTGAGAATCAAGAATATCTTTATTTTGATTTTTGGAAGAAAAAGATCTGATTATTTTGGTTTAGTTTTATGCAGTATGTTGTAGAAGACTTGAAAGTTTTTAATACTTTTGTGTCTCAAAAATTTAAGAGTAGAGATGATGTTCAGGTTGTCTTCGATGTTGGTGCATGTCACGCATTAGAGTCTGTTGAGTTTGCTAAGAAATTTAAGAACGCTAGGGTCTTTACATTTGAAGCAAATCCTGTTTCCTATGAAGTATGTGTGGAAAATACGAAGGATTATCCATCAATTACTGTGGTCAATGAAGCAGTAAATGACTATGATGGTACTTGTAAGTTTTACCCAATGGATAAGGATAAAACTGTTACAACTTGGGAAGATGGTAATCAAGGAGCATCTAGTCTTTATAAGGCAAATGGTGCTTATGACTTTATTGAGAAGTATGTTCAGTATGAAATTGAAATTCCTTGCACTAGATTAGACACTTTTTGTGAGAAGAATAATATTGATAAAGTAGATATTATTTGGATGGATTTGCAAGGTGCAGAATTAAAAGCACTCCAGAGTCTTGGATCTCTTCTAGAAACTGTTCAAATCATTCATACTGAACTTGAAATAAATCCAATGTATGAAGGTCAGTGTTTATTTGGTGATGTCCATAAGTTCTTATTAGATAATGGATTCGACTTGGACTGGGGAGATACTAATGTTCAGTTTGGTTCTAACTTTATTTTTACAAATCAGAGGTAATTAAAAAAATGAATTACGTACATAATAATGATGCATATTGCACTCATCAAAATTATACAAAAGAAGAGTTATCTAAACTTGATAAAAATCCTTCAATACTTGAATTGGGTGTTGGTAATGGAAGTTCTCCATTAATGTATGAATTTTGCAAAAATAATCCAGATGCTACTGTAAGTTGTTTTGAAACAGATGCAGATTGGTTTGAGAAAATGTTTGATAAGTATGGAGATCTTCCTAACTATATTTTCAATTTAATTGAAGATTGGAAAGATTTGGAAACTCATATTGAAAAAGATGAATATGATTTAGTATTTGTCGATCAATCTCCTTGGTCTGCAAGAATTGACTCAATTAATTTGTTGAAAGATAAAACCAAAGTCTTTATTCTTCATGACTATGATTACTATAATCATTCTGGTCATGAATGGGTAAAAAATGACCCAAATAATATCTACATCAACGATGAGACATCTTGGTTGGGACAAACTTATTCTTCAGAATTTACTATGAAAGACTATTATGAAATTCTTCCTCCTACGTTAGTTATGAAAAGAAAATGAATAATATTAAATTAGATGTTAATCTTTTGAATAATCAAGAAATAATTGAATTATATGAAACTTATGTAAAAAAACCTGATGAGTATTTTAGGAAAGCAAATGATGAATATCATAAACTTTCCAACTTAGAAAAATCAAAATGGTTTAGACATGACTTTCCAAGATTAGCATCTATATTTGAATTTAAAGAGTGGATTGTAAAATACAATTTACAACACGTTGGCAAATTGCTATCTACTTGTTCTGGTGACTTTGAACTAGAGTATATTACTTATGATAGTATTACTTTGTGTGAGTATTTTGTTGATAAAAAATATGATCTTCATGTATTAGATTTAGAAGAAAAAGAACATGATTTTATAATATTCAATCAAACTTTGGAACATCTTTATAATCCATTTGTAGCGATGAAAAATTTATATAATCATGTCAAAAAAGGAGGATTCCTTTATACCACAGTTCCGACAATTAATATACCACATGAACTTCCATTTCACTTTTGGGGTATAACTCCAACCGGTTTGTGTGCTTTAAGCAAAAGTGTTGGATTTAATATTTTAGAATGTGGATATTGGGGAAACTTATCTTATATAAACCACATTTTTAAACATCGTGATTGGCCACATACTGATGATGTTATGATAGACAATCAAATCGAAAATGTGGAGCACTGCCAATCTCAAACTTGGATCTTACTTCAAAAATGAAAATCTGTATTCTGACAATTGCTACAAACAAATACATTCAGTTTGTTGAAAGACTTCTCAATAATATTGATGAAAACTTTCTCAGTGGGCACGATATTGAATGTTTGCTTTTCACAGACCACGAAGTTGAAGCATCTGACAATGTAAGAGTCTGTCAGATTGATCACGAACCTTGGCCAATGCCAACTCTCAAGAGATACAACTACTTTGTAAAAGAGAAAGAGTTTATCTCTCAGTTTGATTATTGCTTCTACTTTGATGTGGATATGGGTATTGTGGATAAAGTTGGTGACGAAGTTCTAAGTGATCTTGTTGCTACAATGCACCCCTATCAATCTTTCTTTGCGAAGGAAGAACGTTCTTATGATAGGAATGAAAAATCTCTAGCATATGTTCCCTTTGGTGAAGAGGGTGATTATTATTATGCTGGGGGATTCAATGGTGGTTCAACAAAAAGATTTCTTGAAATGGCAGAAGTTCTGGCAGATCGTGTGACCAAAGACCTTGAGAATGGTGTAATTGCTGTATGGCATGATGAATCGCAAATGAATCGTTATCTTATTGATAATCCCCCTACACTCACTCTTACTCCTTCATACTGCTTTGCAGAAGAGCATATGGGTAATCCAAATTATCCTTATCCCCCCAAAATTATTGCATTGAAAAAGAATCATGATGAACTTAGATCTTAGAGAAATTCCTGCTGTTTATATGAATCTTGAACAGCACACTGAAAAGAATGAGAATATGCAGAAGATTCTCAAAGAGTGTGGATTCAAGACTATCATTCGTGTAGAGGGTGTTCCTCGCCCAGATCGTCCTGTTGCTGGATGTTCTGCTGCTCACCATAAAGGTCTTTGTGAAATTGATCCACCATTTATTCTTTTCGAAGATGATTGTGTGATTAAAAACTTCCGTCCAGAGATTGAAGTTCCTGATGATGCAGATGCCGTTTATCTTGGTATTTCTTCCTGGGGAAGGATGAATGGACATTCTGGACCATTTGTTCAGTATGAGCATATCAAGGATGATCTCTATCGTACCTATAATATGCTAGGAGGACATTCAATCTTGTATCTTACAGAAGAATATGTTAATATGTGTAAGAGAATCACATATCATGCTGGATATTTGATTGAAGATTATCAAGATATTGGGTTTGCGGAAGTACAACGTTGGTTTAATGTTTATACTTTTAATGATCCTTTCTTTTTCCAAACAAGTGGATATCACGGAACAGTGAATCCACTAACAAGTTATCCAACTGAAGAGTGTTTTAACTTTAATAGACAGTATTTTTTACCTGAAAGAGTAGTATGAAATCATTAGTAACTGGTGGTGCAGGATTTATTGGATCCAATCTGGTAGATCGTCTTCTTGAATTGGGACACGAAGTAGTAGTTATTGATAATGAGTATTCTGATGCTCATGATCAATTCTATTGGAATGATAAGGCAAAGAATTATAAGTATGATATTCGTGATTATCAAAACACACGCCCTCTTTATGACGGAGTAGATTATGTGTTTCATATTGCAGCAGAAGCACGCATACAACCCGCTATCGAGAATCCTATTGAAGCGGTAAGTATTAATTCCGTTGGTACTTGTACGGTCCTTCAGTGTGCTCGTGAAGCGGGTGTAAGGCGTGTGATGTATTCTTCTACCTCTTCTGCTTATGGTTTGAAGAATGAACTCCCTAACGTCGAAACTCAATTAGATGATTGTTTGAATCCATATTCAATCTCTAAGACTAACGGGGAAAAACTATGCACAATGTATACAGATCTCTTTGGTCTTCCAACAGTGATCTTCCGTTATTTTAACGTATATGGTGAGCGTCAACCACTGCGTGGTCAGTATGCTCCTGTTGTAGGTATTTTCCTTCGCCAACTTTCTGCTGGAGAACCACTGACTATTGTGGGTGATGGGGAGCAGCGTAGAGACTTTACTTATGTTGGAGATGTGGTAAAGGCAAATGTTATGGCAGCAATTTCAAATCCAGCACCAGAAGCATTTGGGCAAGTTTATAATGTTGGTTGTGGTAGAAATTATTCTGTCAATGAACTTGCCGCCATGATTTCCGATAACACGGTTAATATTCCTCCACGTCCAGCAGAAGCAAGATTGAGTCTTGCGAATAATCAAAAACTAAGAGACACCTTTGGATGGGAACCATCTATGAAACTTGAAGATTGGTTGGCAGCACAATTATGATTCATATTTTTACTACTGTTGTAAATCGTCCTGATTTTGTTATTCTTCAAGATGACTTGTTTAAAAAGTTCTTGAAGAATGATTATCTTTTTCATGTTGTCGATGATTCTATTGATTCAAACATATCAGAAGAATTTCAAAAAATCTGTAAGGAAAGAGATCTTAGATATTATCAAAAACCTAAAAGAACAGTTCAAATGAATCCAGCACAAGCATGTGCTGATGCTATTCAGTGGACTTATGAAACTATTATAAAACAAGAATATTCGAAAGAAATTATCTTTTTTACAGACTCTGATATGTTTTTGATTGATGAGTTTGATATTGAAGAATATATGAGCGACGCAATCATCGGCGGTCTTCCACAAGTAAGAGGACACGTTACCTATATGTGGAATGGTATTATGTTCTTTAATATGCCAAAGATTGAAGACAAGAATATTGATTTTTCCGATGGTATTGTTGAAGGTCACATGACTGACGTTGGTGGATACACATATTGGTATTTTAAAAAGAATAATATTAAAATGAAAGAGAGTGATGTTGATTATCCAACTCACTATGATGATATCGACTTGCAAAAAGACGCTGCTGGGTATAATATGGAACTTCATCTAAACGGTAAGTTTCTCCATTACCGTGCAGCAACTAATTGGCATTCCAACTGGAGAGACTCAACAGATCCTTTAGTTGGAAAAACCAAGGTTTTTAAACAAATAATGGAAAACATTCTTTCTGAATAATGGATAAAAACAAAGCAGTACAGAAACTTAAGGGTCTTCCTCCAATTTACTATATCAATCTGGATGAAAAACCAGATAGGGCACAGTTTATGGAAGATCAGTTTAAATACTGGGAAATTGAAGATTACACTCGCATCTCTGCCTATGACGGTAGAGACGATAGAGATTTGGGAGAAATTTTAAAAGGAAGATATCCAGATCAAATGAGTTCTGGTGAGGTTGGATGTGTAACATCTCACTTGAAAGCAATGAAGCAATTCTTAGAAACAGATGCTTCTTGTGCCTTAATAATGGAAGACGATTGTGATATTAGTACTGCTTCTCATTGGGGATTTTCTTGGAAGGATTTTTATTCCAAAGTACCTTATGATTACGATGTGATTCAACTTGCTATCATTAATCCAGCACAAGTTCACGTTCAGTTGCATCGTCGTTTTGTAAATGACTTTTCAACTGCTTGTTATATGATTACACGTCATCACGCACAGAAATTGATTAACTTACACTGCCGTGGAGATAAGTATAAACTTGACCAAGGAGTAAAGCCGAGAGCAGTTGCTGACGATTTGATCTATAATTCTGGGAATACCTTTGCTATTCCTTTGTTCTTGTACAAGATTGATTTAGGTTCTGATATTCACGATATTCATGTAGATGTTTTTCATCGTAGTAGTCACGATGGATTGTGGCAGTTTTGGAGAAATCAATCTTCTGATATATCTGACTGGAACACATTTTTTGATTATGATCCATATTATGGGAGACTCCCTCCTGGATGGGAAGGAAAATAGTAAGCATTTATACCTACAAGGTGTGGAAACCGTAACAAGAGGGGCTTGACCCCTCTTTATTTTTGCTATATAATTCTGTAACAGTTCTTCACAAAACTATAATGACTGTAACAACTAATGAGCGTGGGCAAATGAATATGTTTGCCAAAGAACCGACAATGTATATGACGAAAGAAGATATGGAGCGTTATGGTTTTGAACCATACGCAGTTCGCGCAGAGCGTCTGAATGGTCGCACGGCAATGATGGGTTTCGTAGCAGCCTTGATTTCTTACGCATTTACTGGTAAACTCTTCTTTGGTATTATCTAAGTATTCTTACCTATGGCATACAATGTTACTCTCCGCTCTCCCGACGGCTCCGAAACCGTCATTCAATGTGAGGAAGATCAATATATTCTTGAGGCTGCTGAAGAGGCAGGTGTTGACCTTCCTTCGTCGTGCAAGGCTGGTGCTTGCTCCGCCTGTGCTGGCAAACTGATTAGCGGCACCGTTGATAATGAAGAGCAGTCCTTCCTGGACGATGAGCAAATGGAAGACGGTTGGGTTCTTACTTGCGTAGCATACCCTAAGTCTGACTGTGTAATCCTTACAGAACAAGAAGAAAATCTTTAATTTAGGAGAAAGCAAATGAACGAAAAAGCAGAACGTATTAATGGTTGGGCAGCGATGATTGGTATCGTTGCCGCAATGGGATCCTATGCCGCAACTGGACAAATTATTCCTGGTATCTGGTGATTGAAGTAAAGATGAGAAAAGAACAGTATCAAGTCCCTCAAGTAGAATTCGTATTCCGTGAGAACAGTGAGTTTGTGACTCGCACAACTACCGACCTCTTCGATGGCAAGCGTGTAGTTATCTTCTCTCTGCCTGGTGCATTCACTCCTACTTGCTCTGCCTATCAACTTCCTGGATTCGAGGAGAAGTACGATGAATTTGCTGCTCTTGGCATCGACGCTATTTACTGCCTGGCTGTTAATGACGGTTTTGTTATGAATGCCTGGGCAAAAGATCAGGGAATCGAAAAAGTCCAACTAGTACCCGATGGAAATGCTTACTTCACCCGCTCTATGGGATATCTTGTCCGCAAGTCTAACCTTGGCTTCGGTGAGCGTTCTTGGCGTTATGCTGCTGTCGTGGACAACGGAGTCATCGAAAAACTATTCGTTGAGGAAGGTCTACGTGACAACGCAGACACCGACCCCTACGAAGTATCGACGCCTGAAAATGTTCTAGAATATGTGAAGGCAAGTGTGAGAGAACCAGCACCTGTTTGATATAATAAGTAATAATACTCAACTCTGCTTCTATATAAGGAGCAGAGTTTTTTTATGTAATGCCAAGAGGACAACTGACTAAGGATATCATTAAGTGTGAAGTGCTTAAGATTAAAAGAGACTTGGATAAAGAGTGGATGAATAAATCTGGTTATGATCCCAAGTATCTTGCTCACGAGTATCTCAATAAGGTCCTGGACAAAATCGAGGAATACAGGGCATAATAAATAGATAAAAAGTCTTTGATGAATGAAAAGGATATTAAGACACGTTGGAGGAAAAGATTTTAGAAAGACTCATCAACGTTGCCTTGATGAGCAGAGAGTATTGTATCTTGAGAAAAGAGAAAGGCAGATACAGGAATTAGAAGAAGCAATAATACTAAAAGAATTATCGGAACCTTATAAGTCTAATTGGAGAAATGATATTAATGAGGGAATGACCTCATCTGAATTATTTTTTACAACTCTTCCTGCAACTGGTGACATTGAGTATTCTGTCACTGAAACTGATGTAGTACGTGATAGTCCAAATGTATTTGTTTATTATGATACTAGAGTTTATGATACTCTTGTCGTTGATGCTCACGTTGATGATGGTATAGTCATATTTTTAGGAACAAAACCTTTAGCCACTCTTGTTGATCCAGATGATATTTTAGCAGACATTCGAGCATCAGGAACTTATTCGTTTCGTGTTCCACAATCACAAAACTTTTTCTTTAATTTTTTGAGGGGAGTAAGTCCGGGAGCTGACCCCAATGGAGTTGCTTCAATTACTGATGTAAGAGCTAAAAGAACAACACCTTTAAATGTTTTTGTTCCTCTTGACTCTCCAGAATCATCTTCATTCATCAGGACTGATCCCATCATGAGAGGTCTTTCTGCTAATGAAAGAAGAAAGAAACTTGAGGATATGTTGGATGCTGGTGATGAGTATCTTCTTAAGCAAGTAGGATTACAAGGAAGTACTGCAAGACCTGCTGATACTGGGGTTGTGCAGAGTTTCATGGATATTCAGTCTGGTGACCAAGGAATTACCAAGACCACATATGCACCTCAAAAGAGTTCTGATTCCACTAGTCCATCTGCTGAGTATCAAGCAGCAAGACAAGAGACTGAAAGGGCAAAGGCAAGATATGATGCGCTCCTGGCAAAAGCATCTACATCTAAAACCCCAGTAGATTTGACTCAAGCTAAGCAAGACTTTGAAAATGCTTCTGCAAGAGAATTTGCCATTATGACTGGGAAACAATTTGTTCCACCAACACCTCCAAAATCAATACCTGCGACAAAAACACAATTAACTCCACAACAACTTGCCAATATTGATAATTCACTTAAGCAGTTGGAGATTGATAAACAAAAGGATAAAGATGCGGCGGTAAGAAGAAACCTAGAATTTGCTGCTAATCTTGCTATGGATGCTGCAACTGTTGCTGCTTTGCTGTCTCCTATTCCTGGTGATGAATCTGCTATCCTTGCTGCAAGAGGTGGAACACAAGTTGCCAAACAAACTGCTTTTGATAAAGCAGAAGCAGAAGTCGTAAAGAGAACTGCTAAGGCAGCAGCAGAAAAAGCGGCAAGAAGATCTCCAGAAAGGACTAGTCAATTTAATTTTGATATGAATCGGATGAGAGATGCTATGCAGTCTGGAATTAAACCTGGAAGATTGTATCAATCATATGAACCACAAGGACAAGTAATCTCTGAGAAGAAACTCAGATCTCCAAAAGAAATTCTGAATAAGATTCCTGGATATTATGATGGAAAACCAGCACCACTAGGATTCCCAGATAATCCACCACCAGAAATGATAAATGGTATGCATCCAGACCTGGTTGATGGTAAGAAGGTTGCTGATAGATTCAACCGCCTGGACCCACAGAGTGCTCAGGCAATGCCTCTTACAGGAAACCCTCACATCGACAAGAAAGTCTTGAAGGCAAGAAAACAACCCAAGTAAGGGCTTGACACCACCCCAAGACCGTACTATAATAAATAGGTAAACAAATGTTACGGAAATCAAGGTTTTCTTAACATTGTCCACACCCGTTAACCGAGACCTATGGGTGTATAAATTACGTCTCTCATATCCCCGCTAAGGGTGCGGGGAGCATAGTATCTCCACCATTTCCCTGATGGTCTTACTATCTGTTTAAAAAATGACTGCTACAATTTCACGTCAACAACAATCGAATACTGCTTGGGAACAGTTCTGCAACTGGGTTACTTCAACCGACAATCGCCTTTATGTTGGTTGGTTCGGGGTTCTGATGATCCCCTGCCTGCTTGCTGCCACAACCTGTTTCATCATCGCCTTCATCGGTGCTCCCCCTGTGGACATTGATGGTATCCGTGAACCCGTTGCTGGTTCACTCATGTACGGAAACAACATCATCTCTGGTGCTGTTATTCCTTCGTCCAACGCAATTGGACTGCACTTTTATCCTATCTGGGAAGCTGCTTCCCTAGATGAGT
>Ga0222714_10002479_pt1 | contig 19482 bp, 22 predicted proteins | sample C33_3DmetaG_FD_165048 | JGI IMG/M metagenome (GOLD analysis project Ga0222714, IMG submission 165048) | Estuarine water microbial communities from San Francisco Bay, California, United States - C33_3D | ecosystem: Environmental > Aquatic > Marine > Unclassified | place: USA: California...
TGTTTGCACTAATTTTTGAGACTTGTAAGGCGGAAAGCTCTCTCTTTGCTTTCTCGATATCCTTACCCTTTACATTGCTTTGAACTGCTACCGCCATACCTTTTTTAGTGTTCACAATAGCTGTTTTCAAAGTCTCAATCTTTGCGCTCTTAGACGCGTTTTTTTGTGCTGTTTTCATAGCATTAAAAATTTAAAAAATGAATAAATAAATTAAAGAACTAAGCAATAGGAATAGCCCTAAAGCATTGTAAAACTACAAAAACTAAAAACTAACACCCAATAGTTAAGTGTTAAAATTTTGTTAAAGAATTTATAAAATAAACATATGGATAAAAAATGTAATGAATAAAAGTATTGAATATCAATAGTTTACATATATAAAAAATTATAATATGGAATAGTGAATTTCCTTAAATTTCGATTATCTCAAGGAATTAAGGTAAGACCTTGCAAAAGAGCAAAGGTAGCTAGAAACGGCTTAAAATGCGAAATAGAGCCATTACGAATTTTATCGTAGATGAATAAATAGGTATAAACTAACAGCTGTTAGGACTAAAAAAGTTAGTAAAAAAATACTAAAAAAATTAGTATGGAACTTTGCTTTTTAGTCTAGTAATTTTGTAGACTTTGCAAATGTGTACGAAGGTTATCGTACTTGATTAGTCCACTAATTTAGTAGACTTTACCTTTTTTTGTAATTGCTTTTGACCTTTGAACTTTCCAATTTTGCACCCACTCGGTTAAGGGAAACAACTTTACCCAATAGGATAGCTAGATGTATTATATATGATTACCTTACACTCTGACATACCTCGTAATTTTACGATTAGTACGCATATTACGATGTCAACCTATCTCTTTACAAAACAGCTTAAAAGTAAAGCCATAAGTTTACTTACGATGTCTAGTTTTTTATATAAATTAATGGACAGTTTATAACTCTGTAAGGAGTATATAAACCTGTTTGTAAAACAGGATACAGAGTGCATCAGCACATCTGTATAATATATATAAGAAGGAAACCTTGTAACAGACTGATAATCAATTATCATTTTTCAATATGACGTAAAAAAAATACGTCATAATAAGTTTTTAGGCTTAAAATGACGTAGATTTGTATTCATTTTAAATAAGTCAAGACAAATATATGAAAAAGTACGAATCGTACCTACACTCTCCTTTTAAGATGTATGGTATAGAAGAAAAGCATTACGTAACAAAGCAAGATGAACAAGTGATGCAACTAACAGATGGGGATGATTTATATGCTGTTAGAAAGATACCCAAAAGTAGATTACAGATGCACGACAGCCTAAGCTATGTAAAGCTGTTTGTAGATGCTTGGTCTCACCTAAAGGGGTTATCTCCTTTATCTACGAAAATCATCGTATATGGAGTTTCAAATATGAGGCCACTCAGTCAGGTGGTTTGGTTGAACCCCCCAGATATAATGCTGGAGTGTGGGATAAAGTCACCCAACACGATTAGGGGTGCCATAGAGGACTTGATTGAGAACAAGATTATAGCCCAAAAACTAGGGTCTAATATAGAGTTTTGGATAAACCCTAACGTATTCTTCAACGGAAATAGAATTAGGTTGATTTAGTCCTAAATTTGGGGTATGAAGTACGAAATCCCTCCTGAATACAAACCTTTCATAGCCTCAGTAAAAAGACAGTGTAAAACATACGGCATAGAGTTAATGCTTGCTCCTTCAAAGACTGTCGTCTTAACAGATGACTTCTCACAAGATTGCAGTGGATACTTCTGTGATAGAGACAAGGTATTGGCTGTTGCGTGTGGTAAACCTTTTAAGGAATGGTTTGAGATACTCATTCACGAATTCTGTCATCTAGAACAATGGAAGACAGACCCTAGATGGGAGAAGTGGACAGATGCTTGCGGTAAGACTTGGGATTGGATAGGTGGTGGTATCATAATGAACAACACACAGCTTCGTAATGTACTTGATGATATGGTGGAGCTAGAGAAAGATTGTGAGATGCGTGCCGTAGATAAGATACGCAAATGGGACTTACCTGTAAACATAACGCAATACGTAAAGAAGGCTAATGTATATCTATACAGCTACCATATGCTACCTGCTATAAAACAGTTCCCTACAGGTGTACACTTTGACCCTAAGTTAGTAGAGATGGCTCCTAAGACATTTAAGAAGTCCTACCGAAAAGTACCAGATGATATGGCTAACTATATGATTGCGAAGTATAAGGCTAAATAACTTATTTTTGTATCTATGAAAAAGATAATAGAATTCTTCAACAACCTATTTGGAAAGAAATGGGAATACGTGCCTACAGAGTATGCGTCTCCTATTGAACAATTAGTTGAAGCAAAGAAAGAAGCTGTAAAGAAAAAGCCTGCAGCTAAAAAACCTGTAGCTAAAAAGACAGCTAAGAAAAACGCTAAAAAGAAAATAAAATAAACTATGGAACCTAAGAAAAAGAAAGTTGTTAAACAAGTAGGAGAAATGGGATACCCATCTGCTCAAAAAGAATTTGATGCTGCAATGCAAAAGCAGTGGGAAAGCCGTAAGCCAGGTGATGTAGGCAAGCCAATTGTAAAAGGTAAATTAGCAGATGCTGCAAAGCGTGCAAAAATAAATCGATAATATATGTCAGCTAAAAAACTTATATCTATTTTAAATAAGAGAGCTTCTGAACAAGAAGAGGAAGATGACGACAAGGACTACGTTACTAAAGACGATAAAGGGTATACTATGGTTTCTAAGAGAAAAAGACCAGAAGGTACTAGATACTATAAAAGTTCTAGCCCTAGCTTAGCCTTAACTCAAAAGATGAACAGATTTAAAGAAATGAATAATCCAGCTGACTCTACAGCATCTAAGGATTTAACAGAAGCTGAACTTAAAAAGCTAAATAAGAAGTAAAATGGCTATGGACTTAAAAAAGATGTCTGAAATTATAAAGGGTAAGGAATCTAAAAAACCTAAAGAAGGTTTTATTGATAAGGCATCAAACGCTACAAAGTCTGCTGTAAAAAACTTACTTAATAAAGCTATAGAGTTTGCTGCAAATACAGACTATGGTAAAGAAAAAATACAAAACTTTGCCAGAAATATAGCCCCATATGATTATAGTACAAATTCTACAAACGCACTTGATAGAGCTTATCAAGCTGGATTTAAGAATGTAAAAGAACTAGACAGGCAAATATTAGATGAAGCATTTAAAAAAGGAAATGCTTCTACAGAAGATTCTGTAAGAATGGACTTATTGAATAGATATGCTGGTTTAACTGAAAAGTATAAAACATTAAAGAAGTCTCAATACGCTCCTACAAAAGGTGGCAAAAACGAAGAGTATACTAGCTCACCTCAAATAGAAAGATTAATAGGAAGCCAATTAGCTGATAAGAAAATAAAAACAAAAAAAGAACTTGAAAATTGGGTAAAAGAAAATGCTACTTATAAGCAAGACCCAAATGACATAAACAATTATATCCCTATACAAGGTAAAAGTGGTAACTATGTTTCTACTATACCTGCTCTTGGTCAAGGAACTTATGGTATTGGGGAAGATGAAAAAGGAACTTACCTTTCTTATTATGATAAATGGGATTTGAATCCTTTTAGTGGAATGTATTCTGATAAATCTGTTGGTAAAGGAAGTGACTCTAAAATAGCTAAATTTGGAGATTGGTTACTTGGAAATGAAAACGAACAAACAGCAACAAGAAATATAGGTAAGCCAACTAATATGTACGGAAGAATATATATCAATAAAAAAGGTAATAATGGCAAAGGCAACAAAAAATAGTAGTCAAAAAGTTTCGTTTGGCAAACGCAAGCGTGGCAGTGCACAGAAGTCATTTAATAAACACACGCCTAAGCCAAAGGCGTATAAAGGCCAAGGACGATGAAAACTAATAAACTTGGAGTAAAGAATAGTTTAGTAAACAATATTAATGCTAGAAAAGCTATGGGTATCTCAAGACCTAAGTCTAAATCTACTATTCCTCCTAAACAGTATTCAAAATTAAAGTCTAACAAATGGTAGAGTATCGCGGTGAAAGATTTGCAGGCTATAATAAGCCTAAAAACGCTAATGATGGCGTTCACAAAAAAGTAGTACTTGCTAAAGAAGGCGACAGAGTGCGCATCATAAGATTTGGTGCTAAAGGATACTCTTCTAACTATAGTGCAGAGGCTAGAAGAAATTATAGAAAGCGTCACGCTAAATCAGCAAACGCATCTAGATTAACAGCAGGATGGTGGGCATACCATCACCTATGGTCTCCTGGTTCACAAGTATACCGCTCTGGTAGAACTTCAGGAAGAGGAGAACGTTTCAGATAAGGATACGAATCTTATCGTATATTTGCGTATAACCAAAGCAAATGAAACATCTATTTAACAAGATTAAGCCTGTTGGCAAACGTGTTATCGTACTTTCAAAGCCAGAGGATAAAAAAAATCACAAACTAAATCTAGGAGACGGAAAGTCTATTAATCTAGAAATTGCTACTGACTACTCTTGGGATAGCAGGATAACAAACATTACTCAAGGCATCTTACTTACAGATTACAAAAACTTAAAAGCAGGAACTTATGTATTGGCACACCACAGCAGTATGGGGAACGAATGCGAATTGGTATACGACAACATCCCTGACGGTTACAAACTCTTCTCAGTAGAAGAACAATTTATCTATTTTGGATTTAAGGACGGCAAGGTAATTCCTATTGATGGCTACCTATTAGCTGAAAGACTGTATGAACCAGATAACATTACAAAGGGTGGTATCATACTAAATACAGAACCCATCAAGATACACAATAAGCTACGCATTAAAGCCAAGCCAGAATCTACAACAGACTTTAACGAAGGAGATGTCGTAATTACGTACAAGTACGCTGACTACGAAATGACCCATAATTTAAACGGCAAACAAGAAAGCATTATACGCCTTAAGTGTATTGACTGCCTTGCTATTGACCACGACTTTGATAAAAGAGGATACTAATGACTGATAAAGAAAAACTAAAGCTGTACGAAGAAGACGGCATTGTTGGTGCATACTACGCACTCAATCGTAAACTAAACGAAATCACCATCTTATTAAACAACAGCAATCTATCTAAGCTAGACTTGTCGGATAGACAAGATAGTTCGTGGGAGCGTGTACTTAAGCTGTTTGCTAGTGTGGGTGAGATTAATGATGTGATGAAAAAACTTAAACTTGACAACTCTTTGACAGGAGATGAAGAAAAGGATAAGACAAGACAAAAACCTTTAATTGAACAGCTAGTTAGATAAATGGCTACTAGAGCATATATAACTAAAGACTCCACTAAAGAAGAAGTATACCAAGCGTATATTGATATGCAGAAAAAGCTGAAGGCTACTGTGTTTCATAAGAAAGAAATACAAAATAAGGTTGCTGAAGTACGAAAGGAAAAGAATAAAAAATATAACGAACTAAGATACCAAGTACTTAAGAGAGACCAAAAGATATACCGAATGCAACAGCATATATTTAATCTTCAAAGATTTGCTGTTAATGAAAGGCATAAGGCAAAGCAAAAAGGGATTGAACTTGGTAAAGGGAAGGTTAGGAAAGTAGATTACTCTGTAATTAAGATGTATGAGTTTTTATTGCAAGTAGAACAGGTAAGCAATATACTTGGTATGAAACTAAGTCATTGTGCTTTCTTACTTTGGGCTGGCAGGTATGAATTCTTTAATTTTAAAGATTACCAAAAAGACCATAATAGCAATGCAACAGGATTTCAAACTATGGTAAATAGATTTATGAAATCTGGTCACTTAGTAAAAGTAAGTACAGATAATGTAAAGAAGAACTATGCCTTATCTGGGTCTGGCATATCTTTGTTTGATAAAATAGATAAGTTCACTAAAAAACATTTCAATGAGTAGTATAGAAATATACGGTATCAAATATAAACTTCCTGAACAACCAAAGGTTGTAGATAACCAAGAGTTAGACCAGGAAGACCAAAAGTTTTATCGTGCAGAAATACCTGAGTTTTTTGAAGAACTAGAATTTGATGAAGATGGTAATCCTATATACACGGATGAGCAAAGAGACTTTATCATACAAGAGTGGAGCCGTATAAACAATGGGTACTGGTTTATGAATGATGGTGAATCTACGTACATAACAGGTCTACACTATTTCTATTTAAACTATTGGACACTAGAAGATGGCTCTAATCCAGACTACAGAGATGTAGACAGAAAATATTTTTATTTCCAAGATTACGCTGAATCATTACCCTACTGTTTTGGTATAGTAAGGATTAAGAAGCGTCGTGAAGGTGCTACCTCACAAGCTACAGCATATCTAGTATGGAAATCAATCACTAAACGTAAATCATTCTGTGGTATCATATCTAAGACAGGTAAGGATGCCAGTGATGCGTTTGTATATATGGTAATGAACGGCTATCGTAACTTACCTATATTTTTAAAACCGAGAGCAGAAGATGAAGAGACTAAGACAGAGTTGGTATTCAAGAAGAAAAAAGATAAACGTAAGGCGAAGGGCCGTGAGAAGGGAAAGATATTTGATGATGACATTGGCTTGGAGTCAAAAATCAATTTTAAGAATACTGCCCTTAACTCGTACGATTCAGGCCGTGTTACGGCTTTACTAATGGATGAAGCTGGTAAGTGGCCTAAAGAAGTTTCTGTAAACCAATATTGGCCTATCGTAAAAAAGACAATGGGTCGTGGTGCAATCAAAGTAGGATTCTGTTTAATACCATCTACAGCTAATGATGCGAAGTCTGGGGGTGAACCTTATAAGAAACTATATGATGCATCTAACCAATTTGAAAATGCAATGACTGCATCTGGCTTATATAGATACTTCTGTCCTGCATACGATGGATACGAAGGTTTTATAGACGAGTATGGGAAGTCTATTATAGAAGCGCCTACAGAAAGACAAAAGAAATACATCTACGAAAGATTTGGCATCAAGATAGAAATGGGTAGTAGGGACTACCTTATCAATCAGCGTAAGTTAATTACAGATAAAGAACAGCTATCGGAAGAGATTCGTATGAATCCATTTGACGAGAATGAAGCCTTTATGATTGATGCTAAGAAGTGTTACTTCAACGCAGAGAAAATATACAATCAGTTAGACTTCTTAAAAGAAGAAAGACTTGCTATGCGTAGAGTACGTTTCTATTGGAAAGATGATAAAACTGTAGACTGGTCTGACGATAAAGAAGGCAATTGGCTAATACATAAGTTTCCACCAAAAGAAATGCAAAACAAATGGGTAGAAGTAGGTGGCGTTAAGACGCCTGCTAATAACCATATCTACTCAAGTGGTATTGACCCATTCAAATCTTCTGTAATTAGCGGTAAGGGTTCTATGGGAGCTTGCTACATATTTGAGAAGCTAGATATGAAAGACCCTGAGAATACAGGGATGCCTATTGCAGAGTATGTGGGAAGACCTAGGCTAAAAAGTATGTTTCACGACGAAATGTTAAAAGCGGCTGTATTTTACGGATACAAGGCTTGTTACGAAAATGACGTAGGTGACGACTTCGTAGACTATTTCCAGAACAAAGGATTTAGAGCATATCTACTTAAGACACCACAGGCAGCTGTAGACAGATTCAAGAGAAGACAAGGTGGCCCTGGAAAGTATGGGGTAGCTTCTGCGGATGCATTTGCTATGGCTAGACAATTAGACACAGCCATATCCTATGTAGAGAATCATAGTCATAAAATATATTTCGTTGACTTGCTGGAAGAGTTGCTGGCGTATGACCACGAGAACCGAACTCCATTTGACCGAAGTATCGCCTTTATGATTAGTCTACTTTCTGGCGTATCTTTGGAAAGTCACAAAGAGGAAGTAAAACTCTCTTCTTTACCATTAAAAACATACAAGATTACTGTGTAATGTAATTTTGTACTTTTGCTATACTTATGAGCGATAATAAAGAAACAACAAAGGAAATATTAAATTTCCACCTAGGTAACTCCAAATTAAAGAGAGATACTGACGAAGGCTTAAAGATATCTAAATTCTTACAAAAAGCCTATAACAGTGGTTATTTCAGCAGACGTAATAAAAAGTTTGAAAAGAACAGAAAGTTCTCTAGAGGTAAACAACCTATGCAGGAGTTCTTGGACTTATTAAACGTAGATGGTAAAGAAGCGTTTGTAAACCTAGATATGAAAGCACCTGCAATTGCTCCTAAGTTTATGCAGGTTATTATCGGTGGGTTTATGAAGCGTGACGAGAAAGTTCGTGCCACAGCTATTGACCCAGTATCTGTTGAAAGAAAAAAATACGACAGAGATGAGGCTGAGTTTAGAATGAACTTTGGAGATGAGGTAAGAGGGATTGAAAAACAAGCTGGCGTTAAATTAATGGCTGAGGGAGATTTTACTCCAGCAGACTATGATGAACTAGAATTATACTTTGGCCTTGAATATCAATTACCTGAAGAAATATTATTTGAAAAAGGATGTGATTACGTATTCTATGAAAATGGATGGCCTGTAATCAAGCGCAAGTTATTAGAAGATATATCAGAGACAGGCTTAGGAGCTACCAAGGTAACTACAGGAGCTAATGGTAAAATTAACCTTAGAAGAGTAGTACCAGAGAATAGCTTTTATGGTTTCTCTAACTACGATGATTTTCGTGACGTTTCTTTTATAGGTGAGGTATTGTCTATGAAATTAGTAGACATTAGAAATCAATATCCTAATATGCCAGAAGAAAAGATTTGGCAGTTAGCTAAACAAGCTAAACAATACACTCAGTCTGTTAAGTGGGACGATAGATTTAGATATTCTATTGATAGACCATACGATGATTGGACTGTAGATGTATTAGACTACGAAATCAAGACTATAGACAGTATGATGTATCAAGCCAAGACTAATAAGTATGGCAACCTTACAGCTGTTGATAGAAAAGATAAAGTTCCTCAAAGACTAGGAGATAATAAAGAGTTGATTACCAAGGATATGTACGTTATCTATCGTGGTGTATATGTATTGAATACAGATACTATGTTAGAGTGGGGTGTTGCTAAAAATATGATTAAACCTTCTACTACAAAAGAGGTTGCTGATGCATACTTTAGCTATAGCGTATATATGCACGAGAACTTGGATTTAGAGAATATGGCTATCCCTGAGAGAATGGAGACTTCTATTCGTCAGATGACTTTAGCTCACTTGAAGATTCAACAATTGATTGCAAAACTTAGACCTTCAGGTTTAATTATAGATATTGACTCCTTGTCTGACATTAACATTGGACAAGCTAAGGCATTGAGTCCTTTGGAGTTACAGGCTGTTTACGACCAAACAGGTAACATCTACTACAAGCGTAGAACTGAAGATGGAGATAGCCAAAACGGAATTCCTATTCAAGAAGCTCCTAACTCTGGTAGTGTAAGCCAAATCCAACAATTGATTATGGTTTACAATCATTACCTTGAAAGATTGAGAGATGAAATTGGAGTAAATGAATATAGAGAAGGTTCTGGAGTAAATCCTAAATTAGGATTAGGCGTACAACAAGCTCAGATTCAAGCATCTAACAATGCTACAGATTTCATATATGACGCTTACTTAAGCTTATACCAACAAACTGCATTCAAGATTTCATTGTTATTGTACGATTCTGTTTTATACGGAGGTAGACAATACGCAGACTATTTAACCCCAGATAAAGTAAAAGGCAAGCAGTTTGATGTGAAGATTGAAGTAATGCCAGATGAAAAAGAAAGACAATTCTTAGAGGGTATGATTCAAACAGCATTGTCTGCTGGAATGGTAGACTTTGAAGATGCATTTAGAATTCGTAGCATCAAGAATACTAAGCTTGCTGAAATGTATCTTAAGAAAGCTAAGAAGAATAAAGAAAAGGCTGAGATGGAGAAAGCTAGACAAAATTCAGAAATGAATGCTCAATCTCAACAACAATCTATCCAAGCTAAAGCTCAGGCAGATGCACAATTACAACAAATAGAAGCTCAAAGTAAAATTGCTGTAGTATCTACAGAGATGAAAATGAAACAAGATTTATCTCAACAAGAATTTATTCAGAGTGCTTTACTTAAATCTTTTGAACTTGGCAGACCACTTTCTGATGAATTACAAGCATTGGTAAGTCAGTATTTTACTAAAAAGCAACAAGAAGAAATGATGATGCAACAGCAAGCGATAGAACAACAGCAAGCAGCTGAAGAGGCGCAACAAACTGAAGCAGAATAATTTATATATTTGCATAACAAAATAAACCAATATGGCAGAGCAAGACATCAATCCATTTGATGTGTCAAGTTACTCAAGTGACCCAAACACATCAGTAGAACCAACACAAACCGAGCCAACTCAGACTGAACCAACTGCTGCAGAACCTACGCAAGTAGAACCAACAGCGACACAGACTGAACCAACTCAAACAACTGTAGAACCTACTCAAGCTGAACCAGCACAAGTAGAGCCTGCACAAAGCGAACCTAGTGAACCTACAAAAATTGAATTTGAGTGGGAGAACGAAGTAGCAAAGAATATATATGATAGTTTGACTACTGGAAACATTAGTGAAGTAGCGGATATCTTATATGAACAAAAAGTTCTTTCAGAATTAGACAAGATGGACGAGTCTGATATTCTAAAGCTAAAGATAGCTTACGATTATCCAGATTTAAGTCCAGAGGAAATTGAGGAAGAATTTGCTTCTAAATACGCTGTTGATAAAGACTTTGATGAGTCTTTGATGACAGAAGAAGAGATTGCTGCTAAACGCAAGCAAATTGAGAAGCAAGAAAAAGTACTAGCAAGAGAGTTGAAGAAGGATGTACGTGAAGCGAAAGACTACTTGCAGACATTAAAACAGGACATTAGCTTTCCAGATATCTTGAGTCAATTTCAAGAACAATCACAACCTTCTGTAAACACAGAGGAAATTGTGAGTCAGTATTTGAAAACTCAGGAAGAAGAACAAGCAAAAGCCTACGAGCAGGCTAGACAAATGTATGAGCAAAGTATTGAGTCTGGTTTGAATGCTTTTGAAGGATTTAACGTTAATTACAAGGACGAGGAAGTCCAATTTGACGGCAAGTATGCTCTGTCACCAGAGGAGAAAGCACAACTTCAAAACGACTTGAAGGATTTTGATTTAGAGTCTTTTTACGGGCCTCGTTACTACAAGGATGGTAAGTACGATACCAAGCAATTAGCAGAAGACGTCTACTTCTTACAAAACAGAGACAAGATTGTCAATTCTATGGTTACCCAAGCGGTAAGCAAAGCAAAGGCAGATTTGTTGAAGGGTATGAAAAATATTGATTACAGCAATACTCCAAGGACAGCAGCTGTGAGCGATATGAGTGACTATGATAAGATGGTTGGCAAAATGTTCAGTATATAAACAATTATTAAAAATAAAAATTAATTACAATGCCAGTATCTCAACCAGGTAATGTTCAACCAACTGCAGGCCAAGTAGGTCGCCAGTTCGTTTCTGACTTATCTATTTTAAAACCTCAATATTACGATAAGTTTATTGAGAAGTATGGTTCTCAAAACTATACACAATTATTGGAAGCTTTAGGTATGAAGGCTACAGTTCCTTCTCGTGAATTCTTCCACTTTGAATCTAAAGGAAAATTACATTCAGCTGTACAATTAAACGGTGGTGCTTTAGCTTCTGTAGCTGCAGGTGCTGCTATTGACGTTGAAATCGCTGCAGGTTACGTAGATGGTGGTAAATCTCCATTACGCGTAGGTGAAGTTGTTGAGAACGCTGCAACTGGTGTTCAGTACAAAATCACAGCTGTTGCTTCTGCAACTGTTTGCACAATCAAGCCTTTAATCGCTACAATTGATGCTAACGATGATTTAGGTGCTACTTCAACTGCATTCTTATTATTCAGAGGTATCACTGAAGCTGGTGAAGCTTCTAGCAAATTCAATTCTTTAACTGGTTTGACTGAAAAGAAGACTTTCTACACAACTGAAATTCGTGAAGATTTCTCTATCACAGACCGTGCTAAGATTGAAGAATTATACTTTGAAGTAAACGGACAAGCTTACTACACTTACAAAGGTTTAGACGAAGCTGTACGTAGATTTATGAACAACAAAGAGTTCAAATTAATGTTCGGTAGCGCTGCTAACAACATCACAGGTACTGTAGGTTCAACTGGTTTGATTCCTCAAATCAAAGCTGGTGGCCAACAATATGCTTGGGGTGGTAACAGTGCATTTGACATCGCTGACTTCCACGCAATTGCTCGTTTAGCTGATTTCAACGGTGGTGCTTCTGAGTATCATATGTTAGTAGATAGCTATTTAAGAACTGCAATTGATGATGCATTATTCTCTACTTACGGAAATGGTGCAATCTTATGGGCTAACGCAGGTGGTTCTCAAGAAGTAGCTGTTAAATATGGCTTTGATTCATTAAAGATTGATGGTACAACTTTCCACTTAAAGAAATACTTACCATTCAATGCTGAAGCTGTATACGGTGTTGCTCCAACAACTAGCTTGTACAAGAACAGCGGTATCTTAATCCCAATGAAAGAGGGTAGAGATGCTCAAACTGGAGACAAAATCCCTTCATTACGTATGGTATACAACGAAGTTGAGCCAGGTAAAGAAGTTAAGGTTTGGGAAACTGGTGCATTAGCTAAAGTTCCTACTTCAGACAAGATGGAATTGAATGTACATCATATGGCATACTGCGGTATCCAAGTGTTTGCTGCAAATCAATACATCAGCGTTACTTACGCTTAATCTTTACAGATTATATAGAGAGCCCCACCTATGGTGGGGTTTTCTTTTTTATGTATATTTGTGTCACATATAAAATAAACCAATATGGCAAAAGCAAAAAAACAAACCATTGATGCAGATGGTAATATTGTAGAGGTGGAAGTTACTACCGAACAATCACAAGAGGCTGCAGCATTTATCCCAGAACCAGTTAAGAAAAAGAAAGAAAAGCAGTGGTACGAGTACGAGCTTACTGAAAAGCATTATGTACCTGGTAACACTAGACCTCCTTTCCCTGAAAACTACCTTATTAAGAATATGGATGTAGTTTACGACCACGTAACAGGTACAGAAAGAGAAATCAGATACCTAGAGGGTGTAAACACTATTTGGGTAGATGAGCAAGAAAAGCTGTCTGAAGCTAAGAAAAAGCAAAGACCAGAACTTAGATTTGTATGGGGTAGAATGAGAGTGCCTGCTCAAAAAACAGCATTAGTGCATTTTTTAGAAGTAAGCAATATGAATAAGGGTAACAAACATAGATTACCTGAATCAAGAGCAGTATATAAATTAATTGACGAAGAGGCTATTGAGCAAGCTAATTATAAGAAGTTTGAGAGCGAAATGAATGCTACAGAGTTAGCTAAAACAGCTCCTTACGACATTATGTTACCTCACGCTAAATACCTAGGAATCAACATAAAGGATAAAGAAAACAACTTCTTATCTGAAATGGCATTAAGACCTTTATACTACAATATGGCTAATAAGATGGCTGACTTGTTTATAAAGACTTATAACAACCCAACAGTTTTATCTAAGTTTATCGTAGATAGAGCGGTTGAAAAGAACTTGGTAAACCTTACACATATTAAGGGCCAAGCGGTGTGGAGTGAAACCAAAACATTTATTTGTCAAATACCAGACGGCAAAAAGCCAGCTGAATTCTTAGCAGAATACTGTTTGACAGAAAAAGGTAGAGATTTCTACGTTGAGCTAAAAAGTATGGTTAAAGCCTAAATGCGCTTTGTGTTATATGGTTTCATTGGTTAACGGCCCTGCGTTTCTACGCGGGGCTTTTTTTGTTTATATTTGCAATATGACTATAGATGAAGTATACAAAATTGTAACCTACCTTGTTGACAAGTATCAGGGTACGTATCTTTCTCCAGAAGATTTCAATAGTATTATAAATATGGCTCAAACCCAATATTTAGAATCACTTGTTGAAGGAACTGGTAATATTAATTCTAATAACAGGAATAGCCCAGAAGGATTAATGAGTAATTCTTCTATATCAGATAGATTATCAAAATTTTATACAGAAACTGCATTAGCTGTATCAACAACAGTAGGCCCTACTTTAGGAACTGCTCCGAAGCCTGGGACAATGAATACAGCGACTTCTTTAAGAACGTCTGCTAACAGACCAATTAAAAAGGTATTTGACGATAACTTAGCAAGCCATCTTAGTAACCCAATAGATGCTCCTACAACAACTGACCCTATTTATATGGAGCTTGGTGATACTTTTAAGTTTTATCCAACTAATGTAGTTGCTCCAATATTAGGATACATTAGAACTCCAAATAAAATGGTTTGGGCTTACACTGGTAACTTAGTTTATTCTGCAGCAGGAGGTGAATCTGTTATACCAACAACAGGTTCTGTTCAGCCAGAGTGGGGTGATGCAGATATGAATGAAATAATTTATAGAGCAATAGGTATTATAGGTATTAACTTGAAAGATGGAGATTTACTTAGAGTAGCTCAAACAATTAAAAACGAAGGCCAATAATGACTAGAAGAGTTTTAATAGAGCAGATTAGACGTATGCTATATGGTAGCATACCTACTGATGATGCTAACATAACAGAAAAGGAAATTAACCTATATATTAATGAAGCTATAGCTTATATGGCTAAAGTTAATTATACGGACGCTATAAAACTTGATGGTATTGAAACTGTTGCTGATTCATTCTATGCAACATTTAAAAATTTAGCTATTACAAGAGATAACGATACTGGGTATTATTCATTAGACTTACCTCAAGTTCCACTTGGATTATCTAGAGGTTACGGTATATCTACAGTAACATTTCCTACAAGCACTGGTTTAGCTAAATCTCCAATACCTATTTCTCCAAGAGAATTAGATTATGTAGACCAACTTAAACAGCCACCTAGTAAAATATTTTATTGGGTAGAAGGTAAAAAGCTTTGGTTTAAAAGTTATACTAACTTAGTAGGAAGATTAGCTATTGTAAGAATGGTAAGTACAGAAACTTCTGATTTAGATGCAGAAGTAAATGTACCTCAAGAATACATTACAGATATTATTAATTTAGTTATGAATCAATTAAGAACTAGAAAAGGTTCTCCTCAAGATTCAACAAATGATGGATTAGATAAAGCATAAACACTATGGCAAAAGATACAGCAAAATGGGTAGGATTAGCAGAAGTAATTTATCAATACTTAGACCAGTCTAAACAGACTAATGCTGAGTTTCGTAGATTATGGACTGTAGGAGTGCGTGGTGTTGAAGAGATGGGTATGGATGTTTACTCTACTCCAAAGACAGTAAAGCTTGTAGTAAATGCAAACAAGACTGTTAATTTGCCTTCTGATTACATAGGATTTTCTAAAGTAGGCGTATTCAATGCAGATGGCGAAGTATCTACTTTAAGAAGAAATAGAAACTTAACTTCATATAAGATTAACCAATCAGATAGAACATCAAGTAATACTGATAATACTACAGGTAATACCTATAGATTACAAGACCTTGCTTATGTGAACTATTTTGATGGAGCTAGATATGTAAACATATTTGGTGCAGGTGCTGTTTTGAATAGCGCAGGCACATTTGATATTGATGAAGAGCAAGGGTTGATTTACCTTGATAACCAATATGGTCACGACTATGTAGTATTAGAATACCTTTCTTCTCCTGCAGATGATGTAGACTATAAAATACCTGTTCAAATTAGAGAAGCTGTTTTAGCTTACATAGCTTGGAAAGATATTGAGTTATTGCCTTTAGGTAGACGTGCTAGCTTGGGAGACAAGCAGTTACGCAGAAAAGAATATTATAATCAAAAGAGATTAGCTAACCTTCGTGAGAATGTTGTTTCTATAGCTGAGGCTAATGAAGTAATTAGACTTGGACAAAAACTTGTAGTTAAGTCATAATATGGCAACTGAAAAAAAGACAATAAGCGGAATTATGAACCTTGATGACCCAAAAGACACAATGCCTAGCTTACACCACAAAGAAGCTAGAAATGGGGTTTTTAGGGGCAATGGGGGGCTTATTAAATTTCAGTCAATAAAAGGCAACAGCAAAGTAACCAATACCAATTTAAAAACCATAGATAGACCTTAAGATGAGCACACAAAAAAAGACATTTCAGGGGATTATGAACTTGGATGACTCTAATGATGTGTTTCCTAGTTCTCACCATAAAGAGGCTAGGAATGGCGTTTTTAAGGGTAATATACCTGATATGCATTTCACAGCTATCAGAGGTAATCAAAAAGTAACAAACGACAATTTATTCAAAAACGATTGTAATATTTTTGGTAATATTACGTTTACTCCTAATTGTAATTTAGTAGGAACAGCGACCTTAGTTACAGCTGTTAATTATAACATAGTTTCTTCTTGTGATGGCACATTGCAAGATATTACGATAAATAGTATTACTGGTGGCAATGGAACTTATCAGGCTACTGAGACGACCTATACAACAGAATTTGCTGCTTTAAATGGCACATTTGTAAATGTAGTTGATGGTGCAAAAGTTTATGAAAATCAGCCTGGTACTTCTTTAAGATATGTAGCTGTTAGAGATACTAGCGGTGTTGCTCCTATAGTTAAATCAATCAATGCTAATTGTACAACTGCTTCACCTACAACTGAGCCAACAACATTGCCTCCAAATCAAGAGTGGTATTATATTTATGATTGTGCAACTGGTTCTATAACTACATCAACTAGCTATGCTCAAGGAACATTTACTGTTAATCAAAGTGTTACTAGCCCTGTTACGCAAAAGAATTATTATATACAAAGTGTTTCTCCAACAGTTTTACCTTCACCTAATTATCCTATACAAAGTATAGGTGGAACTGGATGTCAAGATGTAACAACACAGCCTACAACATTACCAACAGTGTCTTATACGTTTACAACTAATTGTCCTGCAGGCCCTGGTTCAGGACAAATAATAGTATCTAATGTAGATGGAGGAACATACTTGAATTATTATGCTAGAATTATAAGTATTGCTAATAGCCAATTGATGTTTACACAAGGGCCATTTAATCAGGGAAGTGGGGTTACATTCTCTAATTTACCTGATTCAAACTATATATTAACTGTAGGCAATGGAACTTCATTTGCTAATGGTTCTACCAAATATCCTAATATTGGATGCGGTACAACCTTAGCACCTACTACAACAGAACCTCCTCCTACTACAACTCCAGCTCCAGTAAATTTTGGAGGAAGTAGTGGATGTGCAAATGGTGGTCAATCTGATGGACAAATAACTATATTATCATTTTCAGGAGGATATGGAACATATGATGCAACTCCTGCTAATACAACTTATTCAACAGAATTTGCTGCTTTAAACGGTAATTTTAGTAATGTAGAATTTACAAGAACATATACTGGATTAGCTGATGGTACATATTGGGTTGCATTAAGAGATAGAACAAATACATTTAACAAGATTGCAAAGTCTTTTACTGTTGGTGTTTGTCCTACTACAACAGAAGTAGTATTACCTGAAATAACAGCTAGTGCAAGTTCTGTTTGTACAAGTTCTGGAACACAAAATATCATAGTTAATAACTTTGCTGGTGGTGATGGAACAAACTATTACGCTTCAACTACAACATATTTAGATGCAGGAGCAGCTGGCTCTGGGCCTGTTTCTAGTACTCCAGCTAGTAGTTATACATATAATAATCAACAAAATGGAACTAGATTTATAAAATTAGTTTCTGGAAATAGAATTACTATTAAACAAATAGGTCAAACATTTAACTTTAATGCAAACTATAGCGAACTTGTAGGATATATTTATACTTGTAATGGAGGTGTAACATCTACTCCTGTTAAAAGAAATACAAATACTTGTTTCTTTGGTAATCAATGGGAATCTAATAATATAACATATGCTACTAATCCTTCTCAAGAAGCTCCTAATACAAACCCTGTTTGGGTAAATATGGATATTAATAGTTATTGGGATTGTGTTGATGTGAACAAGTATTACAGACAAATAAACACTAACCCTTGTTACTCAGGTTACCAATATCAAACTGGTGGAATATATGAACCAAATTCACCTGATTGCGGATATGTAGCGCCTACTACTGCCCCACCAACTTTAGCTACAGTAAACTATACAATAAGCTCTGTTTGCGATGGTACATTACAAGATATTACAATTAGTAATTTTACTGGAGGTAATGGTAGTTATGAAAGAAGCACACAAACATATGCTAACGGTTCTGATGTATTTAGCGGTGCATTTACAGCAGTTAGTGGAAGTTATACTTACGAAAATCAACCAGGTAATGAGACTAGATATGTAGGCCTTAGAAATACAGTTGGCGGAAGTCCTATTGTGAAATCTATAAATGCTGGATGTACTACTCAAGCACCGACTACCGAGGCGCCACCAACAACGCAACAATATGATATATATTCTCTAATAGAGTATGAATGTGTTAATGGAACTTGTGAAGAAACTGGAGCAACAGTTTATGGGGCATTCCCAGTAGGTGCTACTTACAACCAATTAAGATTTTATAAACCAACAACGCCAAATGGACGTGCTTATAAAGTTTCAAATCGATTCCAAAGCGGTTCCCCATATCTTGTAATGAATACAGTTTCAGGTACAGTATGCGAAATAGTTGCTGGTTGTTAAAAAATAAACCAATGTTATGAAATACATATGTGCACAACCTGCTAGTAATTATTATAGATGGCAGGTAGAAGTACTTATAAATAACTTTATAAAAAATGGAGTAGAGCCTTCTCAAATGCATATTTTATGTTCAACAAATGGTGGTCACATACCAGATGATTGGATTAAGTTAAAAAAACATTATGCTCCTGTAGGATTTTATTTTTATGAAGATACAAGAGGCCCAAATAGTTATTCTCCATCTGTCTATTTTAATTTGATGAAACACCATTTGACAAATTTTCCTCAGTTAAAAGACGAGTATTTATTCTTGCACGATTCTGACATAGTCTTTACAAGGCCACCAGAAGTAGATTGGCATAGAAAGCCTAATACTTGGTATATGAGTGATACCAATTCATATATAAACTATGACTATATACAACAAAAAGGGAATGAGTTATATGAGAATATGTGTAACATAGTTGGGATAGATAAGCAAATACCTAAGTTATTGAACAATCATTCTGGAGGCGCTCAATATATAGTAATAGGTGAGGGAGCTGAATTTTGGGATAAGGTAGAAAAAGATTCCATATATTTATACGATTATTTCTGTGCTGCGGAGTCGTCTTATGTAAAAACTTTAGAAAATGAATACCCTATCCAAAAGTGGACGGCTGGTATGTGGGCTTTACTTTGGAATGCTTGGCTGTTTGGGCATCCTACAGAGGTAGATAGTAGGCTTAGTTTTGGGTGGAGTACAGATGA
>Ga0222714_10002482_pt1 | contig 19465 bp, 20 predicted proteins | sample C33_3DmetaG_FD_165048 | JGI IMG/M metagenome (GOLD analysis project Ga0222714, IMG submission 165048) | Estuarine water microbial communities from San Francisco Bay, California, United States - C33_3D | ecosystem: Environmental > Aquatic > Marine > Unclassified | place: USA: California...
TTGATTCTAGGAGCATAATATGGATAATCAAAAACATAAAATTGACTGGTGGTGGCATGCCCCAGAATACTTCAGTCGTTGGAGACTGTTCCCACGTGCATTTATTACCATGTACATTTACCTGCTTTACCGTGTAGTAGAGTGGTTTATGGCATTACCAGACCCTAACATGAACCAAGCAGGCCTTGTGTCTGTGGTAGTAGGCGCTGGCGCCGCATGGTTTGGTTTATATGTTAACAGCGTGAGCAGTAGCGGCAAAGGACAAGAAAGTCCAATGATGCGTATTGAAACTTCAACGACCAATACTACTTCTTTCGGTAACCAACCGGTCGCCGCACCAGCACCTGTAAAACAAGAAGTACCTGCAGAAGCACCTAAGGCCGCTCCATCAAAGCCGAGCCGCGGAAAATTTGACGTTAAGTAACCAACACGTTTAAATACGTGTACGATGTCTTATTACGATACACTAGGTGTTAACAAAACAGCAACGGAGGCCGAGATAAAATCGGCCTTCCGTCGTTTAGCCGCTAAACATCATCCTGACAAAGGCGGCAACGAAGAAGAATTTAAAAAAATATTAGAAGCATACAACACGCTCAAAGATAAAGATACAAGACGCTTATACGATCAACAAGGCTCTAGTCCATTTGGGAGAAGCAATAGGCAACAGACTAATTCCTGGGGACCATTTGGTAACAGTTTTCATTTTAGTGATAGAGATTTCGATGGACAAGGATTTCCTGAAGATATTGGGGACTTTTTTAGAAGTTTTACACAAGGCCAGAGACAACAACGTCCACAACAAGAAAAAAGAAATAGAGATGTTCGGGTAACTTTAAATGTACCATTAAAAGATACATTAGAGTTACAAAGCAAAACCATTAATGTTAAAACCGACGATGGATTGGTTGAAACATTGTATGTAACCATACCACGCGGTGCCAGAACTGGTACACGTATCAAATACCCCGGACTCGGTGACAATATGTTTACCAGTTTGCCCAGAGGTGATTTATATGTTGATTTAGTCATTGACGAACATCCTAATTTCAGTTATAATAATACAGACTTATATACTGTTCTTGAGATTACACCGTTTGATGCTATGCTAGGTGGCGAGACAGAAGTTAAAGGATTAGATGGAAAACGTTTTTCGATGGTTATCCAGCCCGGTATGCAACCTAATACAAAAATGCGTATCAAGGGACAAGGTTTATATCACCAGGGTTCAGATGTCAGAGGACATTTGTACGTAACGATTTCGATTAAGATACCCACACACTTGACAGATCAGCAAAGAGAATTATTACAAGAGTTAAAAGGGCTACTCGAGCCAGTCGGTACTGATGACTATGCCTGGAAGGCAAAACATAAGAAAACTATCGAAGCCTACTTAAATACACTAGCAACGAAGGATATTGAATGATTCAAACTAACCCAGAAATCGAGAGCATTGTTCAAAGTGCGCTCGAATACGCAAATGAAAATAATCACGAGTATGTAACGCTCGAGCATTTGCTAAAAGCAATAATTTCCTACAAGCCGTTTTATCAACTGCTTGAGAGGATGGGAATTGACGTTGAGGGCATGATTGCCGACGTTGACGAGTATGTTAAAAAACAAGATCACTTGGTAGTAAAAAGATCATCGCTTACTGATGTCAGAAATACTCAGCCAAAGAAAACACATGCATTAGAGCGTGTGTTTAATCGTGCATTTACACAAGTATTGTTTAGTAACCGCAGTCATGTACAAGTGATTGATTTGTACCTAAGTGTTAGTCAAGAAAATAATAGTCATGCAGTTTACTTTATGCTAAAGTACGGTATCGACCGCGGCGAACTAGTAGACATGTATAACGAATACTGGACCGGTGGTACTACTAAACAAGTGCAAACAAATCAAAAGGCAGACGACATTCTCGCCGAGTTCTGTACTAACTTGAACAAATTAGCAGAATCAAAAGAAATTGATCCAATCTTCGGACGTGAGTTTGAAATTGATGAAATGACACAGGTACTGGCTAAACGTACTAAGAGTAACATCTTACTAGTCGGCGACCCAGGTGTAGGTAAAACTGCAATTGCTGAAGGACTAGCAAAAAATATCGTTGACGGCAATGTCCCCGACTACTTAAAAGAATATGTTGTTTGGAGTTTGGATATCGGTACGCTACTTGCTGGTTCTAAGTATCGAGGCGAATTTGAAGAAAAACTGCAAACAATTATTAAAGCACTTAAGGCAAAGAAAAAGTGTATTTTGTTTGTTGACGAAGCGCATCAAATGCGTGGTGCTGGTGCAGGGTCAGGCTCTAGTGTAGACTTTGCCAACATGATTAAACCGGCTATCAGCAAAGGTGAAGTTAAAGTTATTGCATCAACTACATGGGAAGAGTACACACAAAGTTTCGAGAAAGATCGTGCGTTAATGCGCCGCTTCTATCGACTGGTAGTAGAGGAACCTACTCCGGATGTAGCAAAACAAATCGTGCAGGGCATTAAGCCTTACTTTGAAAACTTCCATGGCGGATCAATTGACGACTCAGCAGTTGAAGCCGCAGTTGATCTCAGTGTGCGATATATGGCAGATAAGAAACTGCCCGACAAAGCATTAGACTTAATCGACACAGCCTGTGCTAAAGTTAAGTTAAAGAAAGTTAACTGGACATTGTCTAAAAAAGACATTGTCGAAGCATTAAGTAAAGCCACTAAGATTCCTGTTGAACAACTAGGACTCGACGGTGCAACTGACAATGTAACCGGATTGGAACAGCATATCAAGACTCGCTTGTTTGGCCAAGACCAGGTAGTAGATACACTAATGGAAAGTATCTATGTGAGTAAGGCTGGACTTAAAGCAGTTAATAAACCGATTGGCAGTTTCTTGTTTATTGGTCCAACCGGTACAGGTAAAACAGAACTTGCTAAACTGATTTCCGAACATACAGGCATGAAGTTGTTGCGCTACGATATGAGCGAGTACCAAGAGAAACATGCGGCGGCAAAGTTAATTGGTGCTCCTCCAGGATACGTAGGTTATGATGATGCTAACCTGGGTGGCGGCTTGCTGGTTAGTGATATTGAAAAAAATCCTAACTGTATTATCTTGTTCGATGAGATTGAAAAAGCACACCCGGATGTCAGTAATGTATTGTTGTCGTTACTTGACGAAGGTGCAGTTACAAGTTCTAACGGTAAGAAAGCAGATGCTCGCAATGCTATTATTATCCTAACATCAAACTTGGGTGCCGCGGCTAACGATCAAAATGCTATCGGTATGGGACGCGAGTTCCAGAAGTCCGGAGAAGATGATAAAGCAGTTAAGAGTTTCTTTAAACCCGAATTCCGCAATCGTTTAGATGGTATTTGTAAATTCAACAAACTTGATCAATTGAGCATCAAGAAGATTGTTGGTAAATTTATTAATGAAGTTAACGACTTGCTAAGTGAAAAAAGTTTACGAATTCGCTTAACCGAAAGTGCTGTTGACTACCTAGCCGAAGTAGGGTACGATGTTAAAATGGGTGCCCGTCCATTGGGACGTAAAATCAACGAACTTATCAAGATCCCACTGTCCAAACGTTTGATCTTTGATCCTATTCCATCTAACAGTATAATTATTGTAGACCGTGCAGGCGACGAATTAACATTCAACGTTAGCAAGCCTGCACTAGGTTATAGTAATCAACCAACGGTAAACGAAAATGGATACATCGTACTGGACCAATTTAAACCCAAAGATTGAGGTAGTCCCAACAACAGCAGTAAAGTATAAAACCTATACTGCTATTGCCAAGTATTATCTTCCGGGCGGAACTTATTTGCGTCCGTATTCTAGTCGCTGGACCAGTGCAGTAGAGTATGTTGATTGGCGTGTACGTACTGCTCGTAACTATCGTAGTGCTATGGGCAGTTGGCGTGTGCCTTATTCCAGTTACGGTGCTATGGATGCGACCGCTCTTGAACATTTTAAATCAGTGCTGACTAATCCGGCATTTAATATTAAGTTCAGGATCGAAGAGCCTCATGTTAGTGTATACGGAACCAATGAACAAAATGTCAAAGATATTGTAACACTATTAGGCAACTACAATAGTTTGCGTCGTGTTGAAGTTCCAACTAGCGAAGATGACATTGAGTTATTAAAGTCTGGTGTTGTGTTTAGAAAAACAGACACTGGTTACAAATATAAAATTACGCTCAGGGATAGTTGGGGTCAAAGTGACCAAGTTACTGCTAGTATAGTACAAGTTTTGATTAATCAAGGCAACAATGTACTTATTAGCAGGAATATTAATAACAAGTTATCTGCAACTAACAAACAACGCTATTACTACTACGGTGTTTGGTTCTATGCAAATGACCTAGCATTTCTAACTTTCCTTCAACTTATAAAACCAAACTGTATTTTAAAAGTCGAAGAGGTTGTAGTTAGGAAATAAATACTCAGTTAATTCAAGGAGATTAAAATGGCAAAAGTTCAAGAACAAGTCATTGTCATCAAAGTTAGTAAACTGGTCAAAAATAACGACGCCGAAATGGATTTAATTTCAGACGAAGTGGTCGGTAGTTTAGAAGAAGTAGTTTCACAACTTGTTGGTGACGGCTGTATTGTTGAAGCAGAAAAAGCATAACTTAAAAATGGAAAATCAAGAACAACCAAAAGTGGACTTCAGTAAGTACCACCTCAATATCGGCATACCCTGTTATGGAGGTATGGTTACAGAAGGAACAATGCTAAGTTTAATTAGATTTGTTCTAGTTGCTAAAACAATTGGGTTAGACTGGAGCCTAGATACTATTGCTAACGAGTCGCTGATTACTCGTGCTCGTAATAATCTAATGGCAAAAATGATGGAGAACGAAGAAGCAACTCACTTCATGTTCATTGATGCAGACATCAGATTTGATCCAATGGCTATTGTTGCAATGCTATTGTCAGACAAAGATGTCATTGGTGGGCTTTATCCTAAGAAAGGATTCCCCATTGACTACAACATCAATTTGTTGCCGCATACCGATATCGAAGGCGACTTATTTACAGTTGGCACATTAGCCAGCGGATTCTTAATGATGAAGCGAGAAGTATATAGTCGACTTATTGAAGCGTATCCTGAAACAAAATACATCGACGATGTTAATTTTGGAAAACAGTACGAGCCTTATATGTATGCTATCTTTGACACTTACATTGATCACGAAGGTCGATACTTAAGCGAAGATTGGGCGTTTTGTAAACGCTGGGCTAAGATTGGTGGTAAACTATGGGCACACGGTGGCGTATTGCTTAACCACTTAGGTTACTTTGAGTTCTCTGGAGATTTGTCTGCGATGCCAGACTTTGCTCAACCCAAGGGCGATATAAGCGAGTTTGATGGACAACAAATGCCTGACGCATTGCGTAATGTTTTACGTATGCGTAAGCCACAGAACAAAACAGAGGAAATCAAAAAGGAAGAATCAAATGAACAATGAAAATAGTGTAGATATTCTATTACACGTTAAAGCCGAATTTTGGAATAAGCGTCCACAATACAAAGTTAGTATTGACGGAGTAGATGTTATTCCTCCTACTGAGTTTGATTTAAACAGCGGCGAAATTAAAGAAATTAAATTTACCCATGTCTTTCCAGAGTCTGCAGAAGTAACACCAGCAATATTAAAATTGCACTTACTAAACAAAGAACCGTCTGACACTAAGAAAGACAACTACGAAGATCCAGACAATTTTAAAATTGTTGCTGATATGTTGTTAACACTTAAGAGTGTTGAACTCGACGGAATTGTGTTGCCGATTGGATCCGACTACAACGAAGAGAGCGACGACGTTGGCTATTATCTAGTAGACGAACCTGTTGAATACAAGGGTGTTCCTAACACTACTAAGATTCAAGGTTGCAACACAATGGGCTGGAACGGAGCATACTGTTTCGAATTTAAAGTCCCAATTTACCTCTGGATCTTAGATCAGTTCAAGTAAACTTTGTCATAAATACTGCAATAGTAATTTAAGGATTTTAAATGAAAGTTGCAGAGTTATTTGAAGCGGAACAGCGCAGGGTAGTAGCAATACTACCCGGTCGCTTCCACCCTTTCCACAAAGGGCATGCTAGCATGTACAATACACTGGTCAGCCGCTATGGCAGAGACAATGTGTGGATTGCTACTAGCAATAAAGTGGAATTACCAAAAAGTCCATTTACCTTCGGCGAAAAATTGCAAATGATGCAACTTGCCGGCATTCCTGCTGACCGTGTTATCGAAACTAAAAATCCTTACGCCGTACCTGAATTAACACAGAACTTTAATCCTGCAACTACTGTACTGGTGTTTGCTGTTAGTCAAAAGGACATGGACGAAGATCCACGTTTTAGTTTTAAACCTAAGAAGGATGGTAGCCCAGGTTACCTACAACCGCTTAAGGACATTAAAGACGCAGAGCCAATGAGCCAACATGGCTACATTACTACTGTTCCTACATTAGATTTTAAAGTACTAGGCAACCCAATGCGTAGTGCTACACAAGTTCGTGCAGATTATGCACAAGCAGACGACCAAACACGTAAAGCAATTATTAAAGATCTATTCGGTGGCTACAACGAAGAAGTAAAGCACACAATGGATACTAAACTTGCTAGTGCTAATGAAAGTTTTACCCAAGGTGTGGTAGAAGCAAGTTTAAACGAAGGTTGGAAACAGAATTTAGCCGCGGCAGCAGTTGCACTATCAACTGCCTCAACTCCTGCCCAGGCTGGTGGATTAGATGCATTAATTAAAATAGTACGAAGCGGCGATAGTATTAGTCGTATTAGTAAAGACAGCGTTGCCGCAGAAATTGAACAAGAAATTAAAAATCAAATGCGTACAGATGCTAGCAGTCAAAACAGCACCTGGCAAGGCAAACGTAAAGTAAACAGCCCAATGGCTCCACACCTAGACTTTAGTAAGAAAACTGGCACCAGTAGACTAGGAAACCAAGACGAAAGTGTTAGCGAAGGTGTTGGTCGTATTGTTCCAGGTGTTAACACCACAGTGGATGTAGGTCCACACGAGTTAACTAAGCAGGCTAAAAAGTTTGGTAACAAAGTAGACAAGGATGGACGTCCCCCAGTTGTTAAAACAAACGGCGTCATTAAAGCATTTAATTTAGGCCTCACAGAAAGCCTATACAAGTTAGATAAACAAGACCCGATGCTAAAAAGCGAAGTGCATGTTAGCGGAGTAGGTGTTTACTCTATTGAAAGTCTACATAAGAACTTATCACGTAAGTTTGCTGAACTGTCAGAGATGATGTCGGCAATGTCGCCATATCAGGCCGAACAGGCACATTACCTCTTGCAAAATTCTGCGTTACGTGTTATGTTAGATAGTCTAGCTCAAGCCTATAAAGACCTTGAGTCCAAACGTCGTAAAGGCGGAACCGGAAGTAGAGGTATTGCAAAATGACACAAGGTAAAACTGTAACAGTTGATTTTGATTTAACTTGTTTTAAACCCAATGGCGAAGAACCAGTTTATCGTCTATGGGTTAATAACACCTTATTTACTGAGCGTGCATTTCGCTGGAATACCCAGGAAAAATATCTACGTGAGCACTTGGTAATTGATATCGACGAGCGTCAAAAGTACGAGATTAAAATTGAAAAAATCAAAGGTATTGGTGATTTCAATGTAGACAAGTTAGAAGCACGTGACGAACAAGGGCGTGATTTGAAAACAAACTTTTACGTAACTGTATAAATAGTACTATATAACATATATTGGGTTAATACAAACATGAAACCACAAGATTTTTTAACAGAACGTTCTGATATTGCTGAAAAAGCATTAGAAATGGACTTAGATCACGAAGTGCAAATGGCACGCCAGCAATGCTATTTTGCCGCTAAAGATGCTATCCGTATTCACAGTTTGCTTAAAAATGTAAGCGAAATGGAAGGCCTACAAGGTTGGATGCAGTCAAAGTTATCCAAAGCCGCTGACTACTTAAAAGCAGTTGCCGAAGGGCTAGAATACGAGGCTATGGAAAAGCAACAGGATAACGTTGTTGCTGTACCTGATATGCCAGACGAAGCATTTAGCGAAAGCCGTGCAGAAGAACTATTTAATAATCTATTAGGCGAAAACACTACCGCCGCTATTGCCACTGTTGCTATGCCAATGGGTGCTGTTGTTAAACGTAAGAAGGCAAAAAAGAAATGAGCGATTTTAGATCCCTAGTAGAAAGTCTACGTGCTTTAGAAACCATCGAAGAAGGCTTCAGTTCTGAAGCAGAGATGACTTTGCATAAGATCGCCCAAGACGGCGACGAAGAAGCATTAATTGATGCTATGAGCGGATTAATGGGCAACGAAGTGCGCGACATACTAGATCAAATGAAGGAAGATTTGTTTAATACAATGCACCCTGAAGATATTGACCAAGTTGCCGATGACGAAGACAAACTAGTAGAACTGTTAATGGACAAGGTGGTTGACGAGTACAGCGAAGGTGATTTTGATGACGGGCAACCTAGTTCCTACGACGAGTATCAAGACTTACATGGTGGCGACGACTGGGATCACGGTCAATATGATGAATCGCAGATACTAGATCGTGTTACAGCACTAAAAGAAAAATTAGCACAGTTTAAAGAAACTTACTTAAAAGAGTTTGGTGCCGACAATGGTCCTGCTCCTACTGGACAAATGGATCCAGAGCAACTTAAAACACAAAATACAATCAAAGCAAACTTAAATCAACTTAAAGGTGCAGGCGTCGACATTGACCCTAACAAAGGTTTAGATGATCCTAAGAATGCTGGAGAAATCGGCGCAAAGGTACAAGCCGCTATGGCAGATCCTGCAATGGCTAACCAAATTAAAAGCGTCCTTCAAAGAATTAAAAACTAAGGACAGAATACAATGTTAGTATCGCAGTTTATATTAAACAAAAAATCTCGCTTAGTTGAATCATACGAAATTACCGAAGCAGGTATTACGTTTGGTCCACCAACTGGCAAGGAAGCATTTCCAGCAGGCTACGCAAGCGACGGCCAAATGATTATGCACATTGTACGTGACTTGTTACCACGTTTGCGTGACGACCAAATGACACTAGATGTTATGCGTAGTCTTGAAGCAATTGAAAAAGGTCGCCCAAGTCAAGAACAGATGCAACAGGTCATGGACGTTTACAAGGCGGCAGACAAAGCAGGTATTGTACAAGATTACAAAGATGCTATTGGTAAATTTGCCGACGAAGAACCAGAGTCTGATGACGAGATGGAAGAAGGCAACGAATTTTCTGGTGCATTAGCAAAAGCCAAAGAAGAAGGCGACGATGAGTTCGAAGTTGGCGGTAAGAAATTCACAGTTGAAGATGCTGACATGAGTGACGAAGCACGTGAACTGGCACTATATGCCGAAAACGATGGTGACTTATATCGTCAAAGTGCTGAACCAGTTATGCGTAACTTGTCTAAGAAGTTTAAAAAAGGTGTATACGATCACGAACTAGCCGCTAAGTTGTGGAAGTACCATGCAGATCGCGCCGCTAAGTCATACGGTAAAGAACACGGTAACGACGATGGCTTTGCAATCTTTAGTCCAAGTGTACGCCGCGAAGTTGCACAATACTTTGCAGACAGTTGGCAAAGTGAATTAGAAGCAGGCAATGCGATGGAAAGCATTCGCGAAGGCGAAGATGGTGCTAGCCAAGAAGATGTTGCAAGTGCTATTGCTAACCGCTTTATGAACAACATGGATCTTTTAAATAAAGTTTTAAAGGATAGCGATATTGGCGCCTTAACACAAGCCATTGACGAAGTTGCCGAATTCCACGCAGGTGCAGAAGAGCTAGGTACCAGTGACATTAGCATTATGGTTCGCGAAGTTATGCACAACTTAGGCATCAAGGAACGTAAACTTTCCAACGCCGAAATGGGCAAACGCGAAGAAGTAGTTAAAAGCCTAAAAAAGCACAAGGGCGATTTTGAAAAGCGTTACGGCGACGATGCCGAAAGCGTAATGTATGCAGTAGCAACAAAACGTGCCAAAGGCGAAAGCATTGAAGAATCCATTATGCGCGAATACAAAGAAGCCGGCTTCTTTGATTAATCAATACACAACTCCAAAATCAAAATAGCACCCCCGGGTGCTATTTTTTTGAGCTAGTGCAAAGCGCACACTTAAATACAAAATCAAATAGAGTTTCCAATGAAATCAAAATTTTCTTATATAATCATCTTGACAGTTTTCGTATGTGCGTGTATACTAATACTTTCACTATCAAGCGAAGGCGGGCCAATGGCGCTAGAAGATCAGAATAAACCGCCAGGGCATACGTTACTATCTGTTGGGAGTAGGTTTTAATGGCAAAATTTGGACTTTTGCTTTTAAGTCAAAACACATTTGTTGCTGTATCGGACAATTATAAAGCAATTAAGATTGCTCAATACTGTGCCGCTCCGCAATCAACGTTGCTTTGTGTTGACTTTAGTACTGTAAAAAATACCAGCGGGGTTGAAATAGACAACACAAATAAATTTGACTTTGCCGGTAGTTATCGTTTAATCAAATGGCTGGATTTAGATTCAACTCCGTTGCTGTTACAACACGATTACGAATATAGTCTACGTACCGAGTACGGACTGAGTCCAGTTAATCCAGACAACTTTATTAAAAATATGGACTTCTTAGTAACTTATGTTGCTGGTTGCTTAGATTTCCTTGAATTTGCAAATCGTAAACGTAATAAAGGTATCAACCGTAGGATTGAAGGACTACAAGAACTTGCAAACTTTGTTAAAATGCAAGCAGGCCCAGATCCATTTATTGACGAAGCAGTCAAAATCGAAATCGAAGAGTACCAGTATGTTCCGGATGCTGTACAAATGTTTACACAAAGTCTGATCAGATTGTTGTGCAATATAAACTATAAATCATACTCGCTTCAAGAATTAAAAGAACATTTATTCAATGAAATTTCAACATTTGAATTAGACTATGAGCAAAAGCCACTTGGAGAATTAAAACGGTTGGCAAAACTATTAACCAAAGCAGGAAAAACAGATGTTCGAATCTGAGCAGGCTATAACTAATTTTGTCGAGAGTGATCTAGCCAGCTCTAGAGCGATTTCCACTGACTGGCTTGGACTTACTCGCTTTAGAGCAATCCAAAACAAAAAAGGAAAGTACTGGTGCAGTCTCCCAAGGTTAATTCTTGGTGTAACAGACTGGAGGCCTAGACTAGGTACTTTTGAAACACCCTGGGGTAGCAAATGCGTACCTGAGTGCATGCCTCCAAGTTTTACATTTATCCCCGATTCGTTTAGCGATATTATGGATCAACGTGCATTAGAACTAATCGAGTCTGCTCGGTTATCTAATAGACAGATACTAGTACTTTGGTCAGGAGGCATTGACAGCACTTGTGTGTTGTCGAGTTTTATTAAAAATTTATCCCCAGGCGATCAATCCATTGTCAAGGTAGTACTAAACACCCGAAGTGTTTTTGAAAATAATCAGTTTTATATTAATCACATCTTGGGCAAACTAGAATGTATGCATTATAATAAACTCTCTGTTACCCCAGAGCTGTTTAAAAAATACATTATTGTTCACGGCGACCCAGCAGATTGTATACTAGGCCCCACGGTTCCAGCGTTTTGGAAATTTATACAGCAAGGAACGCACAAGGATCCTTGGAAAAATCATATTCCTGCAATCATTGATAGTGTGCAACCACACGAAAGCAATCCTTATTATTCTGAAGGCTTTGGTAAATGGTTTGTTGAAGCCATTAGTGCTAACCTCGAGGAGGTTGCACCCGAAAACGTCTTTACTGTTGCAGACTGGTGGTGGTGGACTTACTACAATTTTAAATGGGAGTTTAGTTGCCAGCGTCCGTTTTTCTCTAGTCGCCCAGACAGCTCAACTTCTTTTTCAGAACTAGAACTAGCAGACTACGCTAAGAATACATTTTTTAACACTCCGACTTGGCAACAATGGAGTTACACTAACTTGCAAACACTGGTGCCAAAAGGCGTCGGGTGGGAGGCACGTAAGTATCATAAGATACTGGCAAGAGATTACATCTACGACTTAGATCGCAACGATGTATATTACGAAACAAAGATCAAAGTACCCGGCGCACCCGGCAATGTTATTACCAGACAGACTGATAAAAATATGCCAGCCTACTATAATAAAAACTGGCAAGGAACATATTTTACTTCGCCCGGTGTCTATGAGGTAATGATGGACAAACTGGAGAATTTTAAATGAAGGAACTGTATGCACTATACAATCCTAGTAGCAATAGGTTTGTAACCACAGATAGAAGTTACGAAATGCTTAAAAGCATTCAGTTTGTGCTAAGTCACAAAATACTTTTGTACTGTGTTCGTGTAAGCGATATTGAAAATTATCGCGATGGACTATTAGACAAAGACAGACACCATAAAATTGGGTTGGCTGATCACAAGCGATTAAACATCGCAGTCGACATACATCCTAAAAGCGAAAACTATATTAAACTAGTAGCCAACACTGACCCAATGGATGATTTCCATATGAAATTGTCCAGTGTAGTTAACTTCTTCAAAGATTTTATCAAAGTCTTTAACAAAGAATACGGGTTCTTCCAAGACCACATTAGAATTCGTAGTCGCAATCAAAAAATGCACTTGGAACAACTAGGCGAATTTATGAAGTTGTTGGTTCCCGGCGACGACGACGTACAAGAGTTAATCAAATGGGAAACTGATTATAAATTTAGCATAATGAAGTATATGCGTGTTTACAAGGGACAAGTATTTCAAATGCTCTATAACGACATTGACATCGAACAAGACATTGCAACTGTTAAACAACAGGTTAGAGAAAACTTTATTAAACTACCACACATGGTGCATTCAGCTCGATATGTGCATCCCAAAATTACGGAGTGGCTAAATGCTAACACTTGAAGAACATCTCGTTAAAATCAAACATGGCAACATGGTTGATAATCAATTAATTGAGTACTTGGATATTAAGAATCCATTGGGACAACATTGGCAACGTTACAGTAAACTCAACATCGGTGTAAAAGATATTAGACCACGCCGTGGTACGTTTACTACTCCCTGGGACAGTCCCAATGACAACAACGTTTGGGGTATGCCCGAGCTACGTTATATCGACGATAATCTAACAGACTTGCTTGACCAACGTGCAATAGAATTATTTAAAATTGCCAATGAGACTAATCGTGAAATTTATATCATGTGGTCTGGGGGCATTGACAGTTCTGGTGTGCTTGTAAGTTTTATTAAAAATCTCAGCGAAGCAGATCGCAAGATCATTACAGTAGTGTTAAACACTGATAGTCTATTAGAAAACATGGACTTCTATCAGCGGCATATCAGTGGCAAGTTAAAAATCGTACACATCAACAACATCGATGTTACCAACGAGTTTCTAGATCGAGTTATGCTATTACACGGAGATCCGGGTGACTGTATTTACGGTCCCAGCATTGGTGCTTTTAGTCATCTAATTGCAGATGGAAAACACATGTTGCCTGCCAATGAAAACCGTGATCTTATTAAAGTATTTTACGACAAACAAACCAATCCATGGAGTCATCCAGACTTTGGTAAATGGTATGTTGACAAAGTAGCAGACAACTTTGCCGAAGCCAATTTGGAAAATGCCTATACCATTGCTGACTACTGGTGGTGGCATTACTTTAACCTCAAGTTCCAATTTTCAATGCAACGTCCATTGCAACATGCATTGCAGGATCATAAAAAAGGACTTACCAAAGATAGATACAATCGCTATATGAATGAAGTATTCTTCCATACTGAGCGTTTCCAACTTTGGAGTTATAGCAATTTGCAAACATTTTATGCTAAAATAGACCAAGGCGTTAAAGGTACAAAGTGGCAAGCACGTGAATACCTATACAACTTTGATAAAAATCAACGTTACTTTGATCATAAAGTTAAGATTGCAAGTACAGCAACTGATCGTGATAGACGCACAGTTGAGCTGAGTCCATTTTACTTTGACGACAACAATGTTGGTTATTTCCCCTGGGAAGCAAACGTTTCAGAGGCAATAACTTATTACCTCGAAAATTTTAAAGGTTGACAAACAACCTTTAGTATAGTATAGTTATATCATTAAGGAGAACACATATGGCCATGTTTACAGGCGAGCAGAAGACCAAGTTAACCCAAATTATCAATGAAGGTATTCAGGTTAAGCAAGAAATTGAAGACCTAAATGCCGGCTTGAACGATACTGTTAAAGCCATTGCCGAAGAACTAGAAATTAAACCATCTGTTCTTAAAAAGGCAATTTCGGTTGCACATAAGAGCAAACTAACTGATCACAATGCTGAACACGAACTACTAAACGATATTTTGGAAACTGTTGGTCGTACACTATAATGGATACAGCCAAGCCATATCAATGGTTGGCCTGGATAGCAACTGCGGGACTTATCTTTGCGGCGTGTTTCGCAAGTTTTGTCCCGCAATTGCTTTGGCACCATCCATTTTTTATTTTTAGTAATGCGGCTTGGGCAATTACCGGGTACTTATGGAAAGAAAAGTCATTGATTGTTCTTAACATAAGTCTTACAATAGTTTACATTATCGGATTGATTTACAATACATGAGTTACGTTGACGCACTATACGACAGAGACAAAGATGCGATCCACATTGTGGAGCGTGTTAATGGCCGCAGGGAATACCGCACGTTTCCTGCCAACTATGTCTTTTATTATGATGATCCTAAAGGCAAGTTTCGTACTATCTACGGTACACCTGTAAGCAAGTTTATTACTCGTAATAGCAAAGAGTTTCATAAAGAACTTAAAATTAACTCGGGTAGGAAAGTTCACGAAAGTGATATTAACCCAGTACTACGATGCTTAGAAGACAATTATCTCGGAGTAGATTCGCCTAAACTGCAAACATGCTTTTTCGATATTGAGGTGGACTTTGACCCAGAGCGCGGTTATAGTTCACCGAGCGATCCGTTTAATAAAATTACATCAGTTACACTTTACCTTGACTGGTTAGATAAACTTGTTACCTTGGCTATTCCCCCTAAGTCAATGAGTTGGGAAACCGCTGAAGAAATTGCATCAAAGTTTGATAACACATTCTTGTTCAATCGAGAAGAAGATATGCTTGTTACATTCCTTGACTTGATTGAAGATGCAGACATCTTAAGCGGATGGAACAGCGAAGGCTTTGATATTCCTTATATGGTAATGCGTACTGTTCGTGTTCTAAGTAAAGACGACACTAGACGCTATTGTCTGTGGAATCAACTTCCTAAACAGCGCATGTTTGAACGCTTCGGTGCAGAAAACTTAACATTTGACTTGATCGGTCGTGTGCATTTAGACTATATGCAACTTTACCGCAAGTACACCTATGAAGAACGACACAGTTATAGTCTAGACGCAATTGGCGAATACGAACTTGGCGAACGTAAAACACAGTTCGAAGGTTCGTTGGATCAATTGTATAATCAGAACTTTGAAACGTTCTTAGACTATAACAGACAAGACGTTATGCTACTAGTTAAGATGGATCGCAAACTGCGATTCATTGACTTGGCAAACGAACTTGCTCACGATAACACAGTTTTGCTACCCACAACAATGGGTGCTGTTGCTGTTACTGAGCAGGCTATTATTAACGAAGCGCATCAGCGTGGAATGGTTGTACCTTCAAGGAATAGAAAAGATGATAAAGAAGACTCGCAAGCGGCAGGTGCCTATGTTGCTTATCCCAAAAAGGGCATGCACGAATACATCGGAGCGATCGACCTCAACAGTCTCTATCCCTCGGCTATTCGAGCCCTTAACATGGGCCCAGAAACAATTGTTGGACAAGTCAGACCAATAATGACCGACAACACGATCCGTGAACGTATGAATCAGGGTCGTAGTTTTGCAGACGCTTGGGAAAACATGTTTGGCACGTTAGAGTATAATGCTATCATGAACATGGATGCCGGCGTTGAACTTACCATTGACTGGGAAGATGGTACAAGCGACGTTACCAGCGCCGCTAATGTCTGGAGGTTGATTTTTGACAGTAACCAACCGTGGACAATCAGTGCTAACGGTACTATCTTTAGATATGATACCAAAGGTATTATCCCGGGTCTGCTAGAACGTTGGTATGCTGAACGTAAGGAATTGCAGGCTAAGAAGAAAGAAGCCACTACACCAGAGGATCAAGCATTCTGGGACAAGCGTCAGTTAGTTAAAAAGATTAACTTGAACAGTTTGTATGGTGCTATTCTTAACCCGCATTGTCGTTTCTTTGACAGCCGAATTGGTCAAAGCACGACACTCACAGGTCGTATTATTGCCAAGCACATGGATGCATTTGTTAATGAATGTATCACTGGCGAATACGACCACGTAGGCGATGCTATCATCTACGGTGATACTGACTCTGTTTACTTTAGTGCGTGGCCCGCGATTAAAAGTGAAGTAGAGGCAGGGCGCATGGAATGGGATAAAGATACTTGTGTTCAGTTGTATGATACCATCGCTGATCAAGTTAACGACTCGTTCCCTGCGTTTATGGAACGGGCGTGTCACTGTCCTAGAAATATGGGCTCCATTATCAAAGCAGGTCGTGAGCTCGTAGCCAGCAAGGGTTTGTTTATTAAGAAGAAACGCTATGCTGTTTTAATCTACGACAACGAAGGCGTAAGACTTGATACTCATGGCAAACCGGGCAAGGTCAAGGCTATGGGACTGGACTTAAAGCGCAGTGACACGCCCAGAGTTGTGCAGGATTTCCTAAGTGAGATTTTGCTTACAACACTAACCGAAAAAGATGCACGTGACAAAGTAATTGATCGTGTAAGAGAATTTAAACTTGAGTTTGCTGAACGCCCTGCATGGGAAAAAGGCACGCCCAAACGTGTTAACAACTTGACCAAATATACTGCTGAAGAAGCAAGACTAGGTAAAGCAAATATGCCAGGACACGTTCGTGCGGCAATGAACTGGAACAAACTACGTTCTATGCATGGCGACAGGTACAGCGCAGAAATTATGGACGGTATGAAAGTTATTGTGTGTAAATTGAAAGATAACGCATTGGGTTATACTTCAGTTGCATACCCTACCGACGAAAGCCATATTCCTGCATGGTATAAAGAGTTACCGTTTGATGACAGCACTATGGAATCCACAATCGTAGACCAAAAAGTTGATAACTTGCTAGGAGTACTAGAATGGGGCATTGCAGAAGCCACAGACATCAAAACAACTTTTGATAGTTTGTTCACTTGGGAAGACTAAATAGAAATATACGTAGATAACTTGGACATTCGAAAATGAAACTCAGTGACCTGGTAGGGTTTAAAAACAAACTCAACGAAACTTTAGTAGTTGATCATATCCAATCATCATTGGATACATTAAGTAACACGATCAGGGAAATCATTACTTCTGAGGTCCCGCCTCATCATAACGAATATATCCTAAACACTATTAACCGTCTTGAAAATGTTCGCAACGAACTGGAAAACATTCAAGGCAGTTTAGCCGATGCTACGTACAGACTAAATGAAGAAATTGACAGCGGCTCACGTGTATTTTATGCTAGAAACTATGACTTAGAACTAGCATACATTGATGCCGACAGTATTCGCGAAGTTCGCAAACTATATGTGCCAGAGCATGCAAAAGATGCATTCGTTACAAGAATTGGCAAGTATGTAAACTGGAAGTATCCAATCTTAGAAATGGGTTGCCGCGATGGCGAAATGACCAAGCACTTAGTTGCTGGTGATCCTTTATACGTTGCTGATAACTTTAAAGAGTTTCTGCGTAATACTGTTGACCAATTTAACAACGAGTACAAACATCGTGTACGTCCATACCTGATCAACGACGAAGAAGTCAACTTTGATGCATTGCCACACGATCAGTTTGGGTTTATCTTCAGTTATAACTATTTCAACTATCGTAGTATCCAAAGCATTAAGGATTACTTTAGACAACTGTTTAGTCTATTGCGTCCCGGCGGGGTAATGATGTTTACCTATAACAATGCAGACCTTGCGCCTGCTTGTGCCTATGCCGAAAGTTACTTTATGAGCTACATGCCAAAAAGTATCTTAGTGCCATTGGTGCGTAGTATTGGATTCGATGTTATTGCAGACTTTGACTATGTTCCGGCATTTAGTTGGCTAGAGATCCGCAAGCCCGGAGATCTGCATAGTATTAAAGCACACCAGGCTCTTGCCAGAGTCATGGATATTAAACCCAAAACAACTTGACAACCCTGTTTATTTTTGCTATAATGCCTAAATAAACTTTATCTTTAAGGACTAATTATGCGAGATTTTCTACTAGACATTGTACAACATACCTACGGCTTAGGTAATATTGATTTGGTTAAGATTACCGGTGACGAAAACGGTACTACTATTAACGGCATCAGCGAAGACCGTTCTGTCATTGTTGAAGGCAAGTTCAAAGGCCCAGTTGCTGACTTTGTTGGCACATTTGGTATGCCTAACCTTGCAAAACTAAACACTATTCTTAACTTGCCACCTTATAAAGAAGACGCTGACATCACTGTTGCACGTACAGACGATGCACCAACTAGCGTTAACTTTAAAAACAAAGAAGGCGATTTTAAAAATGACTATCGCTTTATGAAAGCAGAAGTTGTTAACGGTGTTCTTAAAAACTTTAAGTTCAAATCAGTTAACTGGAATATTGACATTGTGCCAACGGTGCAAGGTATTCAGCGTTTGAAATTTCAAAGTCAAGCACACAGCGATGAAACTACATTTAGTGCTAAAACAGATGGTACAGACTTGAAGTTTTTCTTCGGTAACCCAAGTAGCCACAGTGGTGAATTTGTATTTGAATCGGCTGTATCTGGCAAGTTGAGTAAGCCATGGAGTTGGCCTGTTGCGGCTATCATTGGTATCTTGAGTTTAACTGGCGACAAAACACTTAAGATCAGTGATGAAGGTGCTACAATGATCACCGTTGACAGTGGATTGATTGAATACAACTACATTCTACCGGCACAGACAAAGTAATGAATCGTAACAATTACGAGTCAACTTCGCATTTTCGTTTCAACGATGGCGCAGTAAAGCGCGACCCTTCTCGACGTTGGAGTTACAAAGGACATCAAATGGATCAGTTCTTTGTAAGTCCCGATCGTCGCTGGGCCTACGTTAACATTCCTAAAAACTCGTCTACGAGCATTAAAAATGCATTGTCTTCAATTGGGTGGGAGATCTTTACCAAAACCGAAATTGAACATCAATTGAAAGCCTGGCCAAACTACTTGGTAGTGTTACGTGAGCCAAAGAAGCGTTGGATCAGTGGCATTGCCGAATACCTGACCATGTATCACAGCAACACTATCAGCGACCTTAACTGCGAACACGGACTCGAATTCCTTCCTTTATTGGGGCAACGTCTT
>Ga0222714_10002483_pt1 | contig 19463 bp, 19 predicted proteins | sample C33_3DmetaG_FD_165048 | JGI IMG/M metagenome (GOLD analysis project Ga0222714, IMG submission 165048) | Estuarine water microbial communities from San Francisco Bay, California, United States - C33_3D | ecosystem: Environmental > Aquatic > Marine > Unclassified | place: USA: California...
TGGGCGTTTGAAACGTTTGAATCGTGGGCAGTGCGCGGCGAAACGTCGTGGGAATCCGCCCTAGACCGCATGCTTGGTCACGTGCAGATCGGTCCATTTGGCCTCGAAATCGATGTGGACGGAATCACGGGGGCGCCCTCGAGCGCCCAAACCGCCAGCGGCTGGTCGTGGCTTCAGGCCCGAGAACTTGCCTACCGCGCGGGACAAACCGGCCAAACCGCCTACGTGCACCTCACGGAACTGGCCCTGAACTACGCCTCCGAAGGCGAACGCCCCGGCCAAGCTAAAGCCGCGGCCATGCTGCTGCTTGACTTTGTGCGCGGAACCCAAAACCTGCCCTGGTAGTGCGTGCACCGGCGGGCTGGCTTGAGTGCGTGGCCAACGTGTCCGAAGGCCGGGATTCCGCTGTGCTTGACGCGCTGTCGGCGGACCTTCGCGCCACCCCCAATGTGGAACTTTGGCACCGCGACGTCGGATTGGACGCGCACCGAACGGTGTACACTTTTGCGGGCCCCGCGGACGCGGTGGTGCAGGGCTGCATTAACCTGATTGAGGGAGCGACGCAGCTAATTGACATGCGCGCGCACCACGGAACCCATCCCCGCATCGGCGCCGTGGATGTGTGCCCGATCGTGGCGCTTCGTCCCGAAGAGGCCTCGCTAGCCGACCAAGCCGCCGAAAAAGTGGCCCAGCTCCTGAACGACCGGCCGGCCGGAGGCTGGTTTTATTCCCGCAACGCCCGGCGTCCGGAATTCCGACTGCTGGCCAACGTGCGCAAAGGCCAGTACGAGGGCCTCGAAGCGCGGGCTCACGAGCTGGATTTTGGGCACTACAACCCAAGTTTCGGCGCGATGGCGCTGGGCGCACGGGATTTTTTGCTCGCCTACAACGTCAACCTTTCGGCCGTTGACCTCGAGGCAGCCAAGGCCATTGCGGCAAAGGTGCGCGAGCGCACCGACGGCGGATTGCCCGGCCTCAGGGCCATTGGTTGGAATACGCCCGAATTCGGCTGCAGCCAGGTCAGCTGCAACGTCACCGACCTATCGCGGCTGGCCCTCAAAGACGTGTACGACGAGGTAGACCGACTCGCAAGCGGGCTGGGCCTTCGCGCGGCGGGGTCAGAACTCATTGGCATGCCGCCCCTGAGCGCGTTCCGGGGATTTACGTCCGCCGAAGAAGGCGCCAACTACCTTGGACTGAGCTCCGTGGTGCCTTTTGACGTACCCAGCCGCGTAATTGAGTACCGTTTTGGGTGAACCACCGCTCGTTCGCCACGTTAGCCTTATAAACAATTACCCACCATGGAATTCCCCAACGCCCGCGTACTGATTACCGGCGGCTCTTCAGGCCTCGGCAAAGCCACTGCCGAACTACTTATCGCCCGCGGCGCCCGCGTCGCCATCACCGGTCGCGACCAAAACAAACTCGAGCGCGTCGCTCAGGAGCTCGGAGCCTGGGCCCTGCCGTACGACGCCAGCAAAGAGTCCGACATATTGAAGATGTACGCCGAAATCGACCGCGAGTGGGGCGGCCTGGACGTGCTCATCAACAACGCCGGAATTGGATTTTTTGGTCCGGTAGATGAAGTGTCGTGGTCCGATTTCGAAACCATTTTTCACACCAACGTTTTTGGTGCCGCGTTGGTCGGCCGCGAAGCCGCCAAGCGCATGAAGGCCCAGAATACGGGCAACATCATCAACATCGCCTCAAGTGCGGGCGTGCGCGGATTCAAAAACGGAACGGTGTACGCCGCATCCAAATTTGCCGTGCGCGGCATGACCGAGTGCTGGCGCGACGAACTTCGCCCCTTCAACATTCGGGTGATGCTCGTCAATCCTTCGGCCGTGCCGACCGCATTCAACGTCGAAAGCCGCGAAGAAAAACCCCTCAAGGACAACATGCTGCGTCCCGAAGAGCTCGCCCACGCTATGGTGAGTGCGCTCGCGATGGACGACCGCGGATTCATCCCCGAGCTCGGGGTGTGGGCGACCAACCCTTTTTGACAAGTAACTAGTTACTAGCTACTGGTTTTAGCCGCGGATTCATCACGCGGAACCACAGCGGCGGCAGGGCCGCCAGCACCATCATCGCCGGGTAGCCCGCGGGCATTTGGGGTGCTTCGTCGTAGTGATCCAGCACCGGATAGGACTTGTGGGGGTGCGCGTGGTGGTCTGAGTGGCGCGTCAGCTCAAAGAGCATAAACCGCCCGAGCGGATGGTTCGAATTCCAGGAATGCGCCGGCTGGGCGTTTTCGTAGCGGTTGGCGCTGACTTTTTGGCGGAGCAAACCGTAGTGCTCGATGTAGTTCACGGTTTCGAGGAGCAAAATCCCCAGGAGTGCCGACAGCAGCAAAGGCACTAGCGCGGTAGGCGCATAGGCCCAAATTCCGGATAGAAAGGCCAATTCAGCCCCAAATAAGACGCCCATTAGGCCGGGTTTAAGGCGCCAAGCGGTTCGCCAAACCCCGAGCATGCTGCGCAGCCAAAACGCATAAAGCACTTCGCCGTAGCGGGCCGTGGAAGCGTCCTCGGGCGTTGCCACGTTTTTGTGGTGGCCCAGATTGTGGTCAATAAAAAACTGCCCGTAGAGTGTGGTAACAAGTAGTCCCTGAGCCAAGCGCTGGTAGGTAGCATTAGGACGGTGCCCCAGCTCGTGGGCAATGTTGATGGCGAGGGATCCGCACGAGACGCCCATCGCGGCAATGTGGCCCACCAACGAGGTGAGGTCACCGGCGGCGCGGTCTTCGGGCACCACCTTTAAAAAGATCGCAATCGCCCCGAGGTGGAGCGGAATTTGTGCGACCACCAGCAGGTCGTACCAGGGCTGGCGCAGCCGCTCGGCCCGCTGGGCCTCGCTCAGATTCGCGGCAAAGGTGGGCAGCACCGCCTCGAGCAGTGGCACTACTCCGAATGCAAACCCCAGTGCTGCAAACGACCAGAAACCATCAGCTAGTAACCCCACGTAAATCGAGGCCGGCAGCAGCAGCGCTAAAAGGTATCGGAGTCCCGTCATGCACCCAAGATAGGGCGAGACTCCCAACGAGTCAAGACCTTCATCCTCAGGAACATTTCTTCGCTGTACCAGCCGTAGTCGCGGGTTTTGCGCACCATGGGCGCGTGCTCCCGACTTCGGTATGCAAAGGCGTCGAGCGCTTCAGCGCTGCGCCACACGCTCAACGTGGCCTGCTCGACCAGGGGCAACTCCCCCACTCCCTTGCGGTACATAAGGTCCGGCAACTGATCAAGGTGGCGGCTGGCACTCGGGACGTTCCACCAAAAGCGCAGGGCTTGGCTCCACTTAATGCGGGCTCGGGTCAGTACTGCCACCTCGTCGTCGGGGGCCAACTCTGCAAGGGCTGATCCCTCAAGCAGGTGTACACCGTCCCAACTTCCGTGACCGCGCACGGGCTCGGCGTTCCAGCCCCACTCTTCGTGGGCCGAAGTGCGCCATTCCGCCCAGCGGGCGTCCGTAGCAAAAAAATCGGCAGCGGCAGCTTCTGAATCCCAAACCCCAAACCACGCATAGGTACTGAAGTCTGGCCAGATTGAAAATCCGCTCCCGGCACCACTACCAAGCTGCTTGGCAAAGCGAAGCCCGTCGGCCGACCACGGTTGACGCAAGGCAAAGCCCTGAGAACCAAAGGCCCACCACTGGGCTTTGCGGCCCTGCCAGCGAAAAAAACGCACGGTAATAAACGGGGTACTTGCCATTTTGTCAGTTCTCTACGAAGGTAACGGCTGTGGCATGCCCCTTGTTCCATCGTGACCGCACTAAACGATTAAAAAATGGCTACAGGTAAAATCAATGTTTCGGCGGACAACATCTTTCCCGTCATCAAGAAATTTCTCTACAGCGACCACGAAATTTTTCTGCGCGAACTGATTTCGAACGCGGTCGACGCCACCAACAAGCTTAAAACGCTGAGCAACCTCGGCGAATTCTCTGGAGAACTCGGCGACCTCAGCATCCACGTCGACGTCGACAAAAAGAAAAAGACCATCACCATCCGCGACCGTGGTATCGGTATGACGTCCGACGAAGTCAACAAGTACATCAACGACGTGGCCTTTTCGGGCGCCACCGAATTCGTCAACGCGTACGAGGGCAAGATCGACAAAGGAGCCATGATTGGCCACTTCGGACTCGGGTTTTACTCGAGCTTTATGGTGTCGAGCAAAGTTGAAATTCACACCCGAAGCTGGAAGTCCACCGAAGACGAAGGCGCACTGTGGTCGTGCGACGGCTCACCCGAATACAGCCTCGACACCAAAAAGAAGAAGGACCGCGGAACCGACATCATTCTGCACATCGACAGCGACTCAGAGGAGTTTCTCGAGGAATTCAAAATCAACGAGCTGCTAAAGAAGTACGCCCGATTCATGAGCGTGCCCATCATCTGTGGCGAGAAGGACGAGCGCTACAACACAGCCGCCGAAGGCGAAGACGCGAAGTGGGAAACCAAAAAAGTTCCCAACGTAATCAACCCCGACAGCCCCGCGTGGACCAAAAAGCCAAGCGAGCTTACCGACGAAGACTACAAGGCGTTCTACAAGGCCCTCTACCCCTACACGTTTGAGGAGCCGCTCTTTCACATCCACATGAACGTGGACTACCCGTTTGATTTGACCGGAATTCTGTTCTTCCCGAAAATCAAGCCCAACATGGAGCTGAACAAGAACAAAATTCAGCTCTACCAGTCGCAGGTTTTTGTCACCGACAACGTCGAAGGAATCGTTCCTGAATTCTTGATGATGCTGCACGGGGTTATTGACTCGAAAGACATTCCGCTCAACGTGTCGCGCAGCTATCTGCAGGCCGACGGAAACGTCAAGAAAATCAGCGGCCACATCACGAAAAAAGTGGCCGATAAGCTCGAAGAAATGTTCAAGGCCGACCGTGCCGACTTCGAGCAAAAGTTCAAAGACATCGCCGTCATTATCGAGTACGGAATGGTGACCGACGACAAGTTTTTTGAGCGTGCACAGAAGTTCAGCCTACTTCGCAGCGCGGTGGACGAGCAGAACTACACGATTGACGAGTACCTCGAGAAAATCAGCACCCTGCAGACCGACAAAGACGGCGCCAAGGTGGTGCTCTACGCCTCGAATAAAGACAGCCAGCACAGCTACATCCAAAAGGCCAAGGCCGAAGGCTACGATGTGGTACTGCTCGACTCTCCGATTGCGGGGCACTGGATTCAAAAAATCGAGGGCGCCAAAGAAAAGGTTCGCTTCGCACGTGTGGACAGCGACATGCTCGACAAACTGATTCCGAAAGAAGGCGAGCGAGCGCACCTGTTGACTGATTCCGAAAAAGAGAGCCTCAAGGACTACGTCGAGGGTGCCATCAACGACAAAAACTACAGCGTTCGCGTCGAAGCGCTGGCCAGCGACGACGTGCCGATGATGGTGGTGATGCCCGAGTACATGCGCCGCATGAAAGAAATGAGTGCGACGGGTGGCGGCGGATTCATGGGCATGGGCGACTTCCCCGACCACTACGACGTGGTGGTGAATGGGAACCACGCGCTGGCCGGTAAGATCCTCAAGTCTGAAGAGCCCGCCGAGCGCGACCAGCTCATTTTGCACGCCAAGGACCTCGCCCTACTGCAGCAAGGCTTGCTTACTGGTGAACGATTAACTGCATTTGTGAACCGTTCGCTGGAGCGCCTTGTTTAAACTCTTAAATTCACCAACATGAAAAAGCAACTAATCTTCGGATTCTTGGCGCTTACGGGCACCGGAATTTGGGCCCAAGACCTACCCCAACCCTCACCTAAGGCGGTGGTTGAGCAGCGTATTGGCCTTACCGACACGAAACTGACCTACTGGCGCCCCAGTGCGAAGGGCCGTGACATCTACACCGAAATCGTTCCGCAAGGGACGCATTGGCGCATGGGCGCGAACGGAAGTACACTTCTTGAGCTCAGTACCGATGCCAACGTGGGTAAATTCACTATTCCGACGGGAACCTACAGTCTTTCGCTGATTCCGAATGACGCCGAGTGGACGCTCGTCGTCAACACCGACATCAAAGGATGGGGTATTTACGAGTACACTACAGAAAAAGATGTAGCTCGCATTACCGTTCCGGTTGAAGAAGGTGATTTTGTTGAATCGATGACGCTGTACTGGGACAACTTGTCTACCGACGGCGGTGACCTGATCGTGGCGTGGGGCAAGCTCCGTGCGCGCTACCACTTTGAGGTTCCTACGGCCAAGCTGGCCAAAGCCAACCTCGAAAAGGCCGTAAGTGATCCGAATGCTGCGTGGACCGTATGGCGCAATGCAGCGCGCTACGCGTCGGACCAGGGTATGCCCGAAGCCGAGAAATGGGCGGCCAAAGCCTGCGAGCTGAAGGCCGACAACTGGTACGTGCACTACCTCTACGCCCAAATTCTCGCCAAAAATGGCAAGACCAAAGACGCAATGAAGGCAGCGCAAGCATCGCTCAAGGCCGGGCAGGCAGACGCCAAAGCCAACGGCAAGTCCTTCAGCAACGAAGAGGACGTCCAAAAGCTCATGAGCAGCTTGAAGTAGCATTTCTACACGACTTCACGAAGGGCAAAAGGGCATTCACGCTTTTTTGCCCTTTTTTGTTGAACCAAATACCCCAAAACGCGGTTAAACGGGCATGAAGCTTCCACAAAACCTACGTCTGGCCGTTGCCACGGCACTTAGCATTCTGTCGTTCAGCGCTCTAGCGCAAGCAACTTTACGCGGAACCGTCGTCGACAACGCCACCAACGACCCCATTCCCGGCGCCGTCGTGCGCATTGACGGCCGCTCTGCCACGGGCCTGAGTGACTTTGAAGGCAAGTTCCGCATCGACAACCTCGCACCAGGCTTGGTGAATGTGCGCATCGAAGCCATTGGATACCAGGCCTACACGGCATTTGAGATTCAGCTCACGCGTGCCAAAGCGGCTGAACTTCCCGTGCGCCTCAAGGAATCCACCACCCAGCTTGAGGAGGTTGAAATCACCGCCCAGGCTCAGTTTCAGCGGGTCGACCAATCTCCCGTGAGTGTTCAAAGCATCGGAATCAACGAAATCCGCCGGAATCCGGGCGCCAACCAAGACATTTCAAAGGTGATTCAGTCGCTTCCGGGTGTGGCCAGCGGTGGCGCAGCGTTTCGCAACGACCTCATCATTCGAGGCGGTGGCCCGAACGAAAACATCTTTTTCTTGGACGGAATCGAGATTCCTGCCATCAACCACTTTGCCACGCAAGGCGCCAGCGGCGGTCCGGTGGGTATGATCAACGTGAACTTCATTCGCGACGTCGACTTCTACACGAGCGCCTTCCCCGTGCAGCGCGGCGGAAGCTTGAGCTCTGTGATGGAACTCAACCTGCGCGACGGTTCCGAAGAAAAAGTTAACGGCATTTTTCAGGTCGGAGCTTCTGAGGTCGGCCTAACCCTCGACGGACCGCTGTCCAAGAAAACTACCTACCTCGCCAGTGTGCGACGCAGCTACCTGCAGTACTTATTTGGGGTAATTGGGCTTCCGTTTTTACCCACCTACAACGACTACCAAATCAAGGTCAAGCACAAATTCAACCGCAAAAACCAACTCACCTTTTTGAGCTTGGGCGCCTACGATGTCAGCGAACTCAACCTCGAGCGCAACGAAACCGAGGACCAGCGCTACATTCTGAACTACCTCCCTTCGTACAACCAGTGGAACTATTCCATCGGAGCCAAGTACACCCACTTTGGACGCTTCGGGGCCACCAACGTAGTGTTGAGTCGGTTCATGCTCAACAACGAATCCGAGAAGTACTTCAACAACGACCGCAGCGCAGACCTGCTCCTGAACTACGGAAGCCAAGAAATCGCCAACAAGCTCCGCGTCGAGCAGCCCTGGAAGGCCAAGAACTGGGAAGGCCTCGTGGGATTTGGCGCCGAGCAGCTGAAGTACAACACCTCGACGTTCGACAAGCGCTTCCCGGGCGGATTTGTGCTTGACTACGATACCGAAGACGTGTACTACCGCGGTTCGCTCTTTGCCAATGCCGTCGGAACCTTTGCCGAAGGCCGTATGAAGCTGTCTCTAGGTCTGCGCACCGACGTGGTGGACTTTAACGAGAGTACCCGCAACCCACTTGACCAACTCTCGCCGCGCATTGCACTGAGCTACAACATCAACGCCGACTGGACCGTGGACGCCAACATCGGCCGCTACTTCCAGCTTCCTCCCTTCACGGCCTTGGGCTATGTGGGCATCGACGGCGACAACTCCTCGCTGCGCTTCATTCAGGCCGACCACTACGTCGTGGGAAGCACCAAATTCCTTCCATGGAACGCTAAGGCCAGCGTCGAAGGCTTCTTCAAGGCCTACAAGTACTATCCGCTCCTGCTGCGCGACAGCATTTCGCTCGCCACGTTGGGTGGTGACTTTGGGGTCATCGGAAACCAACTCGCCACGCCCACCAGCACCGGCCGCGCCTACGGGGCCGAGTTCACCTACCAGCAAAAGCTGTTCAAGGGTTGGTTCGGAATCGCGGCCGTCACCCTGGTGCGCAGCGAGTTCGCCGACTTCTTTGGGGACTACGTACCCTCCTCATGGGACAACCGCATGATCGCCACGTTTACGTTCGGCAAAAAGTTTGGCAAGAACTGGGAATTCGGCGGGCAGTACCAGCACCTCGGCGGAGCCCCCTACACCCCATTCGACCTAGAGCGCAGTGCAAACATTCAGAACTGGAACGTCTTCGGCCGCGGACTACCCGACTTTAGCCGCTTGAATTCCGAGCGCTTCGGCGAATTCGACCGCCTCAACATTCGCGTCGACAAAAAATGGTTCTTCAAAAAGTGGAACCTCGACCTCTACATGGACGTACAAAACGCGTTGGCCTACAAGCTCGAAGGACCTGCGTTCATCGACGTGGTGCGCGACGCCGAGGGCAATCCCATCGTCGACCCCAACAACTCAACCCAGTACCTCACGAAATTCTTGGACAATACCCAAGGCATCGTACAGCCGGGCATCGGAATCATCGTCGACTTTTGATGCGCTTTGGTGGGCTGCCTTCAGCTTTTTGCGCAGGAGTCTGAGTTCGCGAGGGCGTTTCGCGAACTTCAGGCTGCTCCTCGTACAACAGGTAGCGCATCCGTGCGAACTGGTAGCGCATTAAATCTTGCTGGTACCAGGTGCGAAACTGGTCAGGTGACCAACCCTCATCAAGGGCTTGGCCCAAGGTCGATGTGCCCGCCAATCGGTTCAGAAAACTTCGGTAAAACGGTTTGTGCACGCTGAGGCTGTCGGCCAAGGTGAGTGAATCGTAGCGGCGAGCAGCCTCCCAAAGCGGTCGCCAGTCAATTCCTTGCGGGCCCGAAACCGTCCGCAAGTCCACACCATAGCACATGTCACCCTCGTGCGGAGGCGTGCTCGCCCCGACCCGAGACTGGGGCACAAATCCAAATGTCGAGTCGCCCCACCACGGGGCTCCATAGACTTCAAACGGATGTTCGGTTCCGCGCCCCACCGATACGTCGGTAGCCTCAAAGAAGCACAGCGAGGGGTACCAATCAATGGCGTGCGGTGTCGCAAGATTGGGCGACGGGGGCGCCAACGGATAACGGCGTTCGCGGTGGTAGTTGCCCATAGCCACGACACGCAAATCCAACGAGTCCGCAGACTTGACCCAGCCCTCACCTTTGGCCATTTGGGCGTATTCGCCCGAAGTCAATCCGTACAGCACAGGAACCGGGTGCAGCCCCACAAAACTGCGGTGCTGCGCCGTGTCGAGAATCGGGCCGTCAACCACATGGGCAAACGGCGTGGGTCGGTCCAGCACGACCAAGGTCTTGCCGTACTCGGCGCAGGCCTCCATGACATAGGCCAAGGTAGACACATAGGTATAAAAGCGAATGCTCAGATCCTGAAGGTCGTAGACCACCACGTCAATGCTGTCCAAATCTTCGGCGGTGGGCATTCGGTGGCTACCGTACAGCGACACCAGCTTGAGTCCGGTGGCGGAATCCCTTGTGGCATCGACCTTTTCTCCGGCAGAAGCGGTTCCGCGAAACCCATGTTCGGGAGTAAATACAAAGCGCAAATCCACTCCGCGCCTCAGAAATCTGTCGACCGTATGTTCGCCGGCGGCTATCGATGCCGCGTGGGCCACCAAGGCCACCCGCTTGCCTTTGAGGTCGGGAATGTAGGCGCGCTCGCGCTCGGCCCCATAAGTGAGTTGCTGGGCGCGCATCCCCCCAGCGAGCAGTAGCAGGGCCACGGCGAGGCCCGTACCTTTGGTTCTTATGGAATCGTTCCAGCGCATTCGTTCGTCGTGGCTGCTTGGCCGCAGGTGGAGTTCGTCCAACCGCCGGCAGCGCAGTGCCAAGATAATCGCCACCGCGGTCGTCGCAAGCACGTTTGCGGCGCTCACGCTGGCAACTTCGTTTTCGGGCGGACTCCAGTCGGCCATTCGCGAAAAAGTGGGCCTTTTTTACGGCCATGCCCAAATTCGGAACCTCGACCAATCCTCACCCTACGAAACCCAACCGCACTTTGAGGTGCTCGAACTCGATTCCGCCCAATGGATGCAAATGGCATGGAAGGCCGGCGTTGCCACCGGCCCCGAAGGAATGGAGGGCCTGCAGTGGCTCGGCTGGCAGCGCTGGAACCCATCGTGGGATGCATTGGTTACCGAAGGTTCCGCCCCCCAAGAACCCTACGATGTACTGCTCAGCGAAAAGCTCAGCGGCCGACTTGGCCTGAACGTCGGTGACGAAATGCCCTTTTATGCGAGCCGCGAGGCCGGAGCCGCTCCCACCCTGCGCTACCTCAACGTCACGGGTATGTACCGAACGGGGCTGGCCGAGTGGGACGCCCAAACGGCTGTCGGACTGCTTGACGGAATCCGCGCCCTGCAGCGCTGGCCCGACAGTGCTCAGGGGACGTGGGTGCACTATGGTTCCGCGGGGTTCGGCGAGAAAGACATTGAACAACTGCGCAGCCAACTACCATTCGCGCTGGACGTATACCAACCCAGCGACGACCTGCCTGCACTTTACCAATGGCTGGACCTTTTTGACGCAAACGTGGCCATTTTGGCCGTAGTGCTGCTCTTGGTCGGCGCAGTGAATTTGGGAGGAACGCTACTCATTCTCTCTCTCGAGCAGCAGCGCGCTTTGGCCTTACTTCGAGCCCTTGGGTGGTCGCCATCTCATGCGCCCATTGCCCTGTTTGGTATGCTATCACCGATGCTTGTTCGCGGCGCTCTATGGGGGATCGGAATTTCAATGCTGACCCTTTGGATGCAGGACCTAACCGGCTTCATGCGCCTTAATCCAGACACGTATTATGTGGATCACGTGCCTGTTTCATGGAATTTTTCGCGCTTTATGTTCTTGTATTTTCTTGTTTTTCTGAGCTTTACTCCTGCCCTAACCCTACCTTGGATTTGGATTCAAAAAATGAAGCCCGCAAGTATTTTGAAATCTGCCTAACCGCAGTATATTTGCAGCCCTTCTGGTGCGGTAGTTCAGTTGGTTAGAATACCGGCCTGTCACGCCGGGGGTCGCGGGTTCGAGTCCCGTCCGCACCGCCAGAAGCTTTAAAGCCTGCAGCAATGCAGGCTTTTTTATTTCTACCTTGAGTCAATGACGCACAAACTCGGCCCCACCCTGCTAGTTCTTGGCTACCTCTTGATCCTTACGGCTGACATCTTTTTTATGAACCACCTAATGGGTGCACGAAACGTTTACTGGACGGGATTTACCTGCTCCATGGTCGGCGGAGCGCTGGTACTATACCGAATCCTACGTCGCTAACCTACTGGCCACACTCGCCGGGCGTCCACGACTTCACCCCCGCACAGTACGCTTGGCAGTCGTTGCCGTAGGTTACGCCGTCGCATCCGCACACGGGGTCGTACACCATATAGCAGTTGCAGTCCACCTGCGGAACCCCTTTGCAGTCCGGATCCAAAGGCTTTTCGCAGCCCATCCACGACAGGGCGGCAACAACCGAAAGCTTCCATAGGGTACGCATACCTCAAAGATGCGCCAAAACCTGCCAAGGTTGCAGTCCCCGTTCGGCGCGGCACTAAATTTGAACCACGTGATGCAACGTGCCTAAAGTTCCACAGCGGGCTTAAAGGCTTTGTATCTTTGCACCACTAAAATTGTAACCATCATGGCCTTAGAATTGACCACCGCTAACTTCCAAGAACTTGTACTTAACTCTGACAAGCCCGTGCTCGTAGACTTCTGGGCCGAGTGGTGCGGACCCTGCCGCGTGGTTGGCCCCATCGTTGACGAACTTTCGACTGATTTTGAGGACCGTGCCGTTGTCGGTAAAGTAAATGTGGACGCCGAAGGCGACCTCGCTATGCAGTTCGGAATTCGCAACATCCCTACCCTACTCGTTTTTAAGGGCGGTCAGGTAGTTGACAAGCAGGTTGGCGTGGCCCCCAAAAACGTACTGGCCGGCAAAATCGAAGCCCAGTTTTAATCCGATGACCGGCGTTTCCACGGCTGTCGTCCTTGCGGGCGGCAAGGGAACCCGGCTTGCTTCGGCCTTTCCGGACCTGGCAAAGCCCATGGTTCCCGTGGACGGCCTCCCCATCGCCGAACACCTCGTGCGCACCTATGCGGCACAGGGAGTTCGGCGGTTCATTTTTACCCTTGGCTACCGGGGCGAACAGCTGCGGGATCACTTTGGAGACGGTTCCGCGTGGGGCGTGGCCATCAGCTACTACGACGAAGTTGAACCCCTCGGAACCGCAGGCGCGCTCGCTGAACTTCAGTCGGAACTGGACTCCGTCCCGTTCTGGGTGTTTTATGCCGACACGCTCAGCAGCATCGACCTCGGTCGCATGGAGGCCTTTCACCACCAGCACGGTGCAGACGCCACCCTATTGGTGCACCCCAACGACCACCCCTACGACAGCGATTTGGTCGACGCCGAACCCTCGGGCCGCATTCGGGCCGTCTACGGCAAGCCCCACCCCGCCGACCGCGAGGTGCGCAATGTGGTCAACGCAGCGCTCTACCTCTTTGAGCCGAGTCTTTTGAAGCACATTCCGCGCGGAACCGCCAGCGACTTTGGCCGCGACCTCTTCCCCGTGTGGGCTGCATCGAACGCGCTCTTCGCCTACTCGACCCCCGAGTACATCAAAGACATGGGCAAGCCCGAACGCCGAACCCAAGTCGAGGATGCCCTGCGCAGTGGCAAAGTCGAAGCCCGCAACCTGCGCAACCCCCAGCGCGCCGTTTTTCTCGATCGGGATGGGGTAATCAACGTGGATTCCGACCTCATTAAGCACCCCGACGAACTGATTTTGATTCCCGGAGCCGCTGAAGCGATTCGCCTGCTCAACGCCAGCCAATTCATCACGGTGGTGGTTACCAACCAAAGCGTGGTGGCACGCAACCTCACTGACGAGGCCGGAGTCGACCGAATCCACGCCCGGATGGAGCGGCTTTTGGCGGACGAAGCCGGCGCCTTTGTGGACGCCATCTACTACTGCCCGCACCACCCGCACGGCGGATTCCCTGAGGAAAACCCAGCCTACAAGGTCGAATGCAGCTGCCGCAAGCCCAAGCCAGGCATGCTGCTTGATGCCGCAGAACGATTCAACATCGACCTGAGCGCCAGCTACATGGTTGGGGATTCGCCCCGAGACATCGAGGCGGGCCAAGCCGCCGGGGTCGCCGCCACAGTGCGCGTGCGCACCGGCCACGGACTCAAGCCCAGCAGCGCTGAACCAAGTGTTCAGGTTGACGACATCTCGGCCGCCGTAGCGTGGATCATGGAACGCGAAAAGTCCCGAACTTCGCAGGGATGATTATCAGCCGCACCCCCTTTCGCATTTCGTACGTCGGCGGAGGATCCGACCTCCCCGCCTACTACCGCGAGCACGGCGGGGCGGTGCTTTCAAGCACCATTGCCAAGTACCTCTACGTCAGCAGCCACGATTTTTTTGAGGCGGGCCAAATCCGAACCAAGTACTCGAGTACCGAGACGGTCTCAAGCGTCGCCGACCTGCAGCACCCACTTCTCAGGGCCATTTTGACCCGGTTGAACATGGGTACAGGGCTGGAAATCAGCTCCATCGCCGACGTTCCTTCAGGCACAGGCATGGGGTCCTCTTCGTCGTTCACCGTCGGAACCCTGCACAACCTCACGGCCCGTCTTGGACGTGCGGACGAAGCCACCAAAGCATGGCTGGCCGAGCAAGCCTGCGGCGTAGAGCTCGGCGACCTCGGCGAACCCATCGGCAAGCAAGATCAGTACGCGGCCGCATTCGGGGGATTCAACATCTACCGTTTCAATGCCGACGAAAGCGTGGGGGTCGAGTCCGTAACCCTGCCCGATGCTGAAGGCTGGCTTCGCCATCTACGACTCTACTACTTTGGCAACCAGCGTTCCGCATCTGCCATTTTGGCCGAGCAGAGCCGCCAAAGTGCCACCCGAAGCAAGCAAGAAGTCCTGCGCGACATGGTGGCGCTCGTCGACCCGCTCGCTACCGCTTTGGGTGCCAGCAACTGGACCGAGTGCGGACGCCTGATGCACGAAAACTGGCTCCTCAAACAAAGCCTCGCCAGCGGAATCAGCGACGCAGGTATTCAGGATGCCTACGAGCGTGGACTCAAGGCCGGAGCCCTCGGCGGCAAACTCTTGGGCGCCGGCGGTGGCGGGTTTATGCTCTTTGTGGCCCGACCCGAGGACCATCCTGCGCTGGACGCCGCACTCAGCGACCTTCGCCCCTTCCCATTTCAGTGGGATTTCGAAGGTTCTCGCATCATTTATTCAGACGAAAATCCGACCTTGCAGGTCTAATCCGCACCCCACATGACGCCCAACGAATACCGCAGCCTTCTAACCCAAACGCTCGAAAAACTGGACATGGCGGCCGTCGAGCAACTCGTCGAGGTGTTTTTGGATGCCCATGCCCGCGGAGCCCGCATCTTCACCATGGGCAACGGCGGATCCGGAGCGAGCGCCAGCCACGCGGCAGGCGATTTTCTCAAAGGCGCTTCCTACGGCTTGGACAAGCGTTTTAATATGATTTGTCTGAACGACAACCTTCCGAGCATGATGGCCATCGCCAACGACATCGGCTGGGACGACATCTTTGTCGAGCCCCTCAAAAACTACCTTCAGCCCGGCGACGTCGTCATCGGAATCAGCGGCAGCGGGAACTCGCGCAACGTCCTCAAAGCGGGCGAATTCGCGAAGTCGAATGGCGCCACCCTCGTGGGCATGACCGGATTCAAAGGCGGCAAACTTCGCGAAATAGCTGACCTCAATATCCACTCCGACGCCATGGATATGGAAGTGGCTGAAGACGTGCACATGGCCGTGTTCAACATGGTTAAAAAGTCCTGCATGGCCCGCCTCATGGGCGACAACCCCAGTATGGGCGGAACCTACGACGCACGCGTCTCGTAGCTCACCACCCCCACCCCTCAACTACCCTATATGATTTCTGAACTTACCTCCCGCAGCGAGGGACGCTGCGAATTGTGCGGCGTTGCCGCCGAAATCCACTCCCACGTCGTTGCACCCAAAAAGGGAACGTCAGCGGACGACTGTATTGCGCAGTGTGCGACCTGCACCTCGGCATCGAGCGACCCTTCGGCCCACCCCGACCACTGGCGCTGCCTGAACGACAGCATGTGGAGCCCAATTCCCGCCGTCCAAGTAAGTGTGTACCGCTTGCTTTCTTCGGTCGGAACCGACTGGGCCAACGACCTCAAAGACAGCATGTACCTTGACGAAGAGACCCGCGAGTGGGCGGAGTCTGCGCCGAGCAGCATCGTCCACAAGGATGCCTACGGAGTCCTTCTTCAGCACGGCGACACGGTGGTCCTTACCGAGCACCTGGACGTCAAAGGCACCAACTTTACCGCTAAAAAGGGGACCGTCGTACGCAACATTCGCCTCGACCGCAGCAACGCGGACTACATCGAAGGCCGCGTAGAGGGCCAAGAAATCGTGATCTTGACAAAGTTCGTCAAGCGCCAGGCACGCGACTAGAAGGGCTTAAGCACCCGAGCCGCGAGTTCCGCTCCGCGCGGACCCAAATCGATCCAAGGATCGGGATTTAAGGCCGACTTCTTGAAGTAGTTGGCGATTCTGAGGCGCTCCAAATCGCTTGGACGCTCGTTTTCACGATGAACTGCGGCGACAGACGCTCCCATCAAGGCGTCGTGCTGGCATGCCCGGGCCAACTGCTCGGTGTACTCGCGGGGACGGTCGCGAAGGAGCTCGTATGGAAGCACCGTCACTCGGTCGCGACCGAATCGCTGGCGGTATCCCTCGACGAGCGCCGCGACGTCCGTGTAGATTCCGGGCCACGAAGCCGTCTTCCATTCGCTGCGCGCCGGTCGATCAAGGCTGTGTCCTGTGTAGCCCTCGCGAAGCATTTGAGCGTAGATGCTTTCTTCCCATCCTTCGGAACGGGTTCCGACAAGAATCCGCGCCCCAGGTAGGGCCTCAGCCAAGCGGTCGGCAATGGCCCAACGGTCGTACGCACCTGAAATCGGGTGACCGCCCAAGCGCTCGGCACTAAGCACGGGGAGTGCAGATGCGTCCCAGCGGCGCTCCAGCTCTGTTCGTACGGCATGGGGGTCAAAATTCTGACCCAAAACCAAGGACTGGAGCACGTGGTCGTCCCAAGGCTGGGCCGAATCGACCAGCTGCTGAACCCCAAACGCGGGCACGAAGGCTTGGCGCTGCAGCCACGACGTACCCGTTTTGTGCAGGCCAATGTGGACGACGAGTCGGTCTAGCATAAACGCTTGAGAGTTAGGGCGCAATGTTCGGCGGTCTCGCGAACAATGTCTGCCGCAGGCCGCAGTGCGTCGATGCGGGACGCAACTTGGCCAATTTCGAGCTCGCCTTCGACGAGGTCGCCCTCGCGCATTCCCTTTTTGGCACGGCCGCGACCGAGCAACTCGCGAAGCTCGTCGGTGGAGGCTCCGCGTGCATAGGCCCCCGCAACGCGCTCGTAGAACGGGTTTTTGATCAGGCGCACCGGAGCCAGCTCTTTCAGCGTGAGCTGCGTGGCACCCTCTGCGGCGGCGAGGACTTCGTTTTTAAAGGCCGAATGGGCGCTCGCTTCAGGCGTGGCGACAAAGCGCGACCCCATTTGAACCCCTTCGGCTCCGAGGGCAAGGGCAGCGGCCATGGAACGGCCGTCGGCAATTCCGCCCGCGGCGACCACAGGAATGCGTACGGCGTCCACTACCTGCGGAACCAGCACCATGGTGGTCGTTTCCTCGCGTCCGTTGTGGCCTCCGGCCTCAAAACCCTCGGCGATGACCGCGTCCACGCCGGCCGCCTCTGCCTTAGCGGCAAAAACCGACGACGAAACCACATGGAGTACGGTGCGGCCGCGTTCCTTGAGCCAGGCGGTGTGAAGCTTGGGGTTTCCGGCCGAAGTAATGACCACGGGAACCTCAAAGTCAATGCAGGACTGCAGGTGGTCGGCAATGTTCGGGTAGAGCATCGGGATGTTGACCGCAAACGGCTTATCTGTGGCCGCCTTGAGCAGGCGAAGCTGCTCGCGAAGCTCCTCGGGGTACATGCTGCCCGAACCCAAGGTGCCAAGCCCTCCGGCGTTGGATACGGCTGCGGCAAGTTCCCATCCGGCGCACCAAATCATGCCCCCTTGAATGATGGGGACTTCGATGCCGAGCAGTTCCGTGAGCCGCGTCTGCATTACTAGCGAGCAGCTACGGGTAGGACTTGGCTCGAACTGCGCACGTATCCCCAGAATGAACGGCCGCGAAGCGGAACCTCGGTTTGGCCGGGCGCAACTTCGATGCGCTCCAAAACCCGACCGTCGACCGAGAAGAACTCAAGTACGTCCGGGGTTCCTGAGGCTGTTCGGCGAAGCATCCATCCGCTGGGCGCAGCATGGAGGGTCCAAGGCTTTAATTCTTGGAGCGGCTCCACACCAAGGCCGTTGAGAACCGTGGCAAAATTGGGGATTCCGTAGCCGAGAAGGGAATCGGGAGCCAATGCCTGGTGGGCCGACATGCGCACCCGGTGGATGAGGTTTTGCGCGCTGTATCCGTTGGGAAGCGTTTTGGCGGCCTGAACCAAGCTAGCCATCGCGCCGGCCATAATGGGCGAGGAGAAGCTTGTTCCTGATGACGTCGCAACTTGGCCGTTCGAGTTCATGACGGTGGCGCCCAATCCTCGGGCCGCTACGTCGGGCTTGATTCGGCCGTCTGCTGAAGGGCCCTGGCTACTAAAGCCAGCACGCAATCCAAAGCCATCTACCGCACCCACGGCAAGTATGGAATCTGCGTCAGCAGGAGCCGAAATGTACTTCCAGCTTGAGCTGCCCTCGTTTCCTGCCGAAATGCACAAGATCATTCCAGTACGGGCTGCGGCGACGGCGGCTTGCGAAATGGGCGTAGTACGGCCGTCCATATCGGCGTAGCTGTGGTCACCGATTCCGTTGTCAAAGGTGGTATAACCGAGTGAAGTGTTGATCACGTCGACCCCGAGCGAATCGGCGCGTTCCGCGGCCATGACCCAGTTGTACTCTTCGGCAATAGTCTCCGACACCTGGTTTTCGGTCTTGTAGAGGTAGAACGAGGCCGCCGGAGCCGTTCCGACAAAGCTTCCGTCCAAATCTGAGCAAATCGTGCTCCACACGCTCATTCCGTGGCTTCCGACGTGAAAGACGTTGCTGTCACCGTCGACGTAGTCAAGGGTTTCGAGCACGCGGCCCTGCTGCCAGGCCCCCGTGAACGCCGAATAGGTGTCGGCTCCGCTGAATCCGCCGTCGAGAATGGCCACCTTCACCCCTGCTCCGTTAAACCCGGCGTCGTGCAGGGCATCTGCGCGAATTTGCAGCACTTGATCAAGCGACGAACCGTAGTTGTAGGATGAGGTGGCCTCTTCAGCCTCCGCATCACGCACGGAACCAGAAGCCAGCAACGAGCTGCTTGTCACCGGCTCGCAGCTCGTAAGCGGCCGCTTCATCAGGGCCACGGGCTGGGTTGAACGCACGCAATCCAAGGCTTGTATGGCGGCGAGCTGGCCCGCGTCAGCCTCGACGACCACTGCGCGTAGCCAACGACTCCGCCCGATGACGGGAGCTACAGAATGCACTTGGGTGACCAATTCGGGCTGCAGCGCAAAGTCCGTGGGACGCAGCGCAATGCTCTGAGCCGTGCGACGCGCAAGGGCGTCCGGGCCGAGCTGGGGCTGGCTGTAGTCTACCGCGGATTCGTTCAAGAATACCCAGTGCTTGCGCAGGGATTCTTGGCTGTTCGCAGAAGTGAAACAAACACTTAAAGCTAATGCAACTAAAAACTTCATAACTAATTATTTATAACACCAGAACCAATCAATTCGTCTCCGTCGTACCACGCCGCAAACTGTCCGGGAGCGACGGACTTCATGGGCTGGCTGAACTCGATCCAGGTTCCGCCCTCTGCAGCCCTTAGAACGGCCGGAACCAACGCCTGGCGGTAGCGAATCCGCACCGA